>Ga0105239_10000787_pt1 | contig 44993 bp, 33 predicted proteins | sample KBSC44metaG_FD_92761 | JGI IMG/M metagenome (GOLD analysis project Ga0105239, IMG submission 92761) | Corn rhizosphere microbial communities from Kellogg Biological Station, Michigan, USA - KBS C4-4 metaG | ecosystem: Host-associated > Plants > Roots > Rhizosphere > Soil | place: Michigan, USA...
GGTGTTTATTATTTATATGGAACAAGTTATGATTGTGGTTATGAATGGGGCAATAAAAATGCTCCATTCTGTGGTTTTAAAGTGTACGCATCTAAAGATTTGAAAAACTGGGAGGATAAAGGTTTTTTATTTGATGCAACAACACCGCTGTGGCAAACAAGGTGTAATGGCAAAACGTATGGCTGTTATAGACCTCATGTGATCTACAACGTAAAAACAGGGTTATATGTTCTTTGGATAAACGTTTACGATAACGTGTCGGGTTATCGGGTATTTACTTCCCAAACGCCTGTAGGTCCTTTTAAAGAGGTGGCCGAACCCCGGCTTGCCGTGAATGCAGCTATGCCAGCGGCCGGTTTAAATAACGGGGACCATGATACCTTTGTTGATGATGATGGAACAGCCTATCTGGCATATACCGATTGGCGGGCAAAAGGGGCTATTGTTATTGAACAATTGAGTGCGGATTATTTAACGGGCACCGGCAAATACGTATCTTCTGTTACAGACGAAAAAACGGAAGCGCCCTGTCTTTTTAAGCGAAACGGCATCTATTATGTAGTGTATTCCGATCCCAATTGCGGGTATTGTTCCGGTACCGGCAGCTCTTACAAAACCGCATCCTCTCCATTGGGGCCCTGGTCAAATGCGGTAAAGATCAGTGATAATTCCTGCGGGGGGCAACCTTCTTTTGTTTCCGTACTGAAAGTGAATAACGAAACGATCTTTCTTTATGGAAGCGATCTTTGGAATAATGCTGCGAAGAATGAGGCGCTGGCGAATTATTACTGGGCGCCTCTGAGTTTTACCGAAACAGGTGCTATCAAACCGTTAAACTGTGCCGATCAATATACATTTGTAAAACCCGGCAAAACCGTACCGGCCTCAACACCTGATGCAACCAGCGGGGTTGAGAGTTTTAGTATCAAAGACGATATTACGAAAGACCGGCAATATGCGCAGTCGTTTACTGCAAAACGGTCAGGAACACTCAACCGGATTGTAGTCACCCTATTCAAAAATCACTATCCTGACGCCAACCTGATCTTTGAATTATATAAAGCTGGCGCAAATGACCTTCCATATGGAACGCCACTATTTCAGGATCAGTTAGGTCAGGAAAAGCTGGGCTGGTCTCCCAGAAATATTTCCGTTACATCCGGACTGCACATTAAAAAAGGAGAAAAATATGCCATTGTGTTACGAACAAATGCCACCACCGGTCAATACGGTTATATTTTTAAAGAGGCAAACGCAAAGCAGGAAGAGAAAATGGCTGTTCGTACAGGTGCGCAGGAGACATTTACAATATTACCTGGCGGATGTATAAAATTTCAGGCTTTTATAGTTCCGTGAGAGTATTGATTGGAAGTAATTATACTTAGTTTAATTGAATTTCAACTTGCTTACGTTCAGGATCAATTTTAATCCATTCGTCTGAAGAATTTTCGGGGATACATTCATTCAAATTTTTCCGGTTAATGTAATTGCCTAATGCACCTGGTCCGAAATAAATTGTTATTTCGTATTCATCCTGTCCGTCTTTTCCAATCCAGGCTTTTGTTTTGATAAATTTTTTCTGCTTCAGATTGTTAGCCGAAAGGGATTTTATGTCCATGGGCAAATGGTCGATTCCGTCACACCAAAATCCTTTTATTTTTTCATTTCCAAGCCGGCTAAAATCAAGTTTGTATTCTAAAACTTCACAAAAGTCCTTATTGAAAGGCGGTTCTATCTTTAGGTTATAATTGAAAGCTTTGCACTTGGGGCATTCAATATATTCTTTGTCTAACTCTGGATAATTGCATTCATGGCACTTTCCAAACTCTGGGTTGAAGTGAGTAACCACGCCCTTCGCTTTACCATGATCGATACCGAATTCATCTTTGAGTTTCTTAACAGCATAAAGTTTTGAATCCTGTACCATAAGCGCCCATAATTCCAGAAGCATTTCTTCAGGCAAATCAAGTTTTTCTACATGCCATGAACATTTTTTACAAATTGAAGTCATATTATGTTGAAGCATTAGTAATAGCAAGTTAGAAGAAAATATCGGTAGGTAAAACTAACGTTTCAAAAGAGTTGTATATTGTAGAAAATGTAATCACTTCACGATAATGACCAGTCAGGAATTTCAATCTTTTGTTGACAATTACACACCGGAAGATTTCGAGCGGATTTCATTCAAATGGCGAGGCGGCTATGGAGAGGAGTTCAAGGATGAAAATTACGATTTTCGGGTTCAATTGTGTGAATTTTTGATGCCTCAACTTCGACAAACAAGACTCGAATTGCTCAAAGACCTTTATCTGGAAGTTGGTAAAATATCTGAGTATACCTTTGGTTGTTATATAAACTTCCATTTGATAGGCCAGGAGCTTTTGGAGCGTGGAGGAATAGCTTACTTAACAGTCTATCTTCAGGGCGCTGCGCATACAATGGACACGGCACTAACATCGAGTAAAATTAATCTAAGTAAAGAGCGGGCGAAGGAGCTTTTGGTATATTTCGATGGCAAAATGAAAAACCCAGACAATGCAGAAGAAGCGAAACTCTATTGTGATTATTTTAGGCACCGGTTTGAACGCGAAGCCAATAAATAAGGGTGCAAAGAGTATTTCAATAGATTATCTTTAATCCAGATTACAAAATTTGTATCTAAATTGGAGAATAGAATCGAACATAAAGCGATTAACATCTGCGACGAATGCGGAAGTGAATATTATAGCAACTCCTCGAAAATGGCAAACCTGTGCCCAGAATGTTCCCATCTTTTGTATGGCTATGAGAACCGTAAACATAATTTCGAAAATGGACGATGTATTGAATGCTTTTGGAATGGAAGTTCGTCAGGCTATTTAAATAAATTTTTAAAAAAAATACGCCGTACTTAAATCGTAGCTTACTCATTAAAGCTGAGACTCTGACATAACATGAGCCAAAGCGAGAAACTCTGTTTCATAATTAATGAATTCTCTTGTAAGTTATTCTAATAATATTGTACAATAATGAAACAAATAAAAAACCAAAGGGCGTCCATAAAATTAAATGTAAGAGGAAATATTCTTTCACATCATAATCAGTAAGCTGAGCATAAAATACTAAAAGAATCAAAAAATCGGATATCAAAGCAGCAATAGTGCTAAGGATAGAGGACGTCTCATTAATTACTACTATGTTTAGGAAACCAACTATTATAAATAAAATGCCAAATAATGCACGCAGACCATCAGGCTCACTCCAGAAAGAATAAATTCCAGTGAGTACAATTATCGCTGAAAATATATTTTGCAATATTTTAATTAACATACAAAAAATATATTGCTCTTAAAATAACACTTCAAAAAGTGATTCAAAATCAAATACTATTAAAATTCATGTTTGCTCTAATATCTTTAGCTTTTTATCAAAATTATTCTTACAAATCATTTTCTTGACGTCAACGGCTTGTTGTTAACGTCTTATGACAATACACTATTTGCCAATTACTCCATAGTAAATCATAATTGCGTATGCTATAGTAATTAAAAAAGCTCCTAAATCAATTTTCCGGTCATGAAAATTCAAATAATTCCTTGTATCAGGTTCGAGTGTGAATAATGGCGTTGGTTTTTGCATTTCTACTTTGAAAAATACCTTTAAAGAATGCTGCTTATAATTTTTCCAAAAGATGGGATATTTGAAAGTTTCCTGATAGTCAAAGATATTTCGCAAAGCGTCTTCGATTTTTTCCCTTTGTTGTTTGTGAATATAACTATGCTCGGCAAATCCAAATAATAAAAAAGCAAGCCCCGCCAAAAAAAACAATAAAACCATCCCAATAGGTATATTACTTACATTTTTTAAGATATCGCCTCTGGACGATTTTGAAGAAAAGTAAATTGCAGTTATCATTGCAGCCAAAGATGCGCCCAAAGTGTAAAGAAACTTGCTATACACTTCCACTGGATGCGATGAGTGATAGTCTCTCTCTTTATTTAAAAGATCAATCAATTTTTGAACAGGTATTTCTGTCTTTGCATCACTCATTATTTCAGTTTTATCAGGCATAAATTTCTTGCTGCTTAATATTTGACGAGTTTGTATTGTATTGCGTACAATTCATAATTATATGCCGTAACACCTCCTTTTTCAAAAATGTCAGAGTTGATAATCACTATACTAAGTTCGCAGTCTATTGCTACGGTGGAAATACGAATTCAGACAATACTTGAATCGGCGACTCCACCATAAGGTGCGTTTATTTTAGACCCATTTTACCATTATTTAATTAATCGGAAATGGGTGTTTTTCACGTTTTTTTAATCGTTCCTTTTACAGGTAAATTTAATAAGGAAGATCCTGTGTTATTCTGTTTGATGTGGTGTTGAGAGGATGAATTTGTACGCTGACGATTGCGTGGACTGGTTGCTAAGAAAGTTTGGTAGGGCTGTTGAAGTACCCACCAAAGATAAATCCCTTGACTCGAAATTTCGAGATCAATATCACAATTCTTACATTTGCTTTGACAAGCAGCTTCGTTACTTTTTCCCTATCTCTTTTGGGAAATTTTTTCAATATCAATATTCCAGTTCTTAGGAATAACAATAAAGTTGCTGCGTCGGCAGCCATTGAGAAGAGAGATCATTTTACGAACATTTAAAGCGTTACCGAATTGGTGCGTTTAAATGTCTAAAAAACAAGGAGTAAAATGTGTTGCCGGCAACGCGAAAAGAGAAGAAACGTCGAGAAGAAAAAGGGAGCCTAAACATTTACATCTCAAATACTTAGGCTCTCTGTGTCCCCGCACGGACTCGAACCGTGGACCTACTGATTAAGAGTCAGTAGCTCTACCAACTGAGCTACGGAGACAATTTCCCCTCCGGCTTTCTTATTCCGCCGGTAAAGAGTGCAAAAATAAGGGGTTAATTGAATCCTTCCAAGTTCAAAATTAAATGATTAGATAAAAAGGCTTAACTCTCAGATATTCTTAAAACACTTAGTACCGGAATCTTCGCATGGTTAATGATCCGCTGCGAAAAAGGGCCCACAAAAAACTGCTTATTGGATATGTCAACAGTACCGCTTACTATGATCAGGTCGGCATTCATTTTATCGGCTTTATCCAGCACATCTTCAGCCACATTTCTATTGTTACTATAACTTACACCGAAATTTATAGCGGCATTGCGTAGTTTGGCATTTAACTCCCTGGCCATTTCCGAAACCTGTTTTAGATCATTTTCCTTTCTTTCAATGGAGATACCGAATATTTCGAGGTCGCAGTGGTCTTCGTTTTTACCGATCAGGTCATGGATCAACTGGAACTTCTTAATTCTTCCCAATACCGGCCTCACCGGGAAAAGCACCTTATTAAAATCACGCCATTTCTTTCCTTCGGGTATTGTTAGTACCGGACAAGATGCATATTTTATAACATAATATGAATTAGACCCTATAAAGAAATCCCTATAGCCAGATGCGCCATAAGCGCCCATTATTACAATATCTGCTTTTAGTTCAAAGGCGGTTTTAACGATAGTCGGCCCTATGTACCCTTCAGCAAATAATACATCCGTTTGGATGCCGTTCTTTTGTCTGATGCCCTCGGCAAGGGCATGGCAGATCTGCTTGCCACTTATCAATGTAACTTCATCCGACCGGTGGGCCGCATCGTTGATCTGAAGCAATTGTAACCGGGCATTATTTTTTTCAGCAATCGCAATAGCAGTTTCCAGCGCATTCCGGGATGCCTCGCTATAATCAGTAGGAACAAGAATATTTTTAATCATGAGGCCTTTGTAAAGTTTGTAGTTTTTAGTTTGCAGTCTGTGGTTATTCTGGTTTCTACATCTTTAGCAATTTCAAATGCATTAATGCTTTTCCAAATTGTGAAGCAACTTCAAACCTCAAACAACAAACCACAAACAAAAAAATGTTTTTATTCATTTCGCCAGACGTGGAGATGAAAATCCTACAGATTTAGCAGCATCGATCTTGCGATTAAGATCAATAACAACTGCTTTCAATGAATCATTCTGAAGTATGAGTTCCCTGTTCGCCTGTTGATAATCTATCGTTCTTTTTAACAGGCAGCCGCTTATAAAAACAAGTGAAGTTATAAAAATCAGCAGCAACAGGTATGTGGATCGGTTAAGTCTCATCGTCGGATTGTTAGCTGCAATTTAGCTAACCGTAATTAGCGAATAATTAGTGATAGATTAGAAAATGATTAGAACTTTGCAGCAGGTAGGGTTATTACAAATAAACTCCCTTGTCTTTCGACAGATGTAACGGTGATGTTCCCCTTATGGAGTTTTATTATTCGGTAGGCCAGTGACAACCCAAGCCCAAAACCAGTTTGATGAGCTGTATTATCAACACGATAAAAGGGTTGAAAGATATATTGCAGTTCTGCCTCAGGTATTCCAATACCATTGTCTTCGATGGAAATAGTTATTTCACCGGGGTCGGTTTTGAGTCGTATAATCGCCTTATGATTGCCTGAATATTTACAGGCATTGGCGACTATATTTTTAATAGCCGTAAACAGCAACTCTGCATTGCCAAACACAATCAGCTTCTGTTCTTCGGCAGGCATATCATTAAACAACAAAACAACCATATACTCCTGATTGCTTTTTTTCATTTCAGCAGGAAGGCTCATGAGTATTTCATCAATGCGAACGGGTTGCAGGTCGAGTCCGCCGGGGTCACCCGATGCCTGGGCAAACTCAAGCAGGGTTTGCGTTAATTTGCTCAGATGTCGTACATCCTGATATACCGATTCCATAGTAATACGGTATTGCTCGGCATTCCTGTGTTTTTGCAACGACACTTCCAGCTGGCTCGATATGGCGGTTAATGGAGTGGATAGTTCATGCGAAGCATTGGAAACAAATCTTCGCTGGGTTTCAAAACCATCCTGCAGCCGGTTTAGTAGCTGGTTAAGGGTTTCAGACAAATAAAACCATTCATCTTTTACATGCCCCGTACCTATTCGCCTTGTAAGGCTATGTGCCGATATTTCATTTATGTCGTCGGCTATTTTTTTAATGGGTTTTAATAAACGGTCAGAAAAAAAGTATCCGCCGCCAAACGCAATTATTATGCCCGAGCAAAAGCTAAACCATAATATATTCGACAATTGCCTGATCTTGTTTTTTCCATCTTCATCGTAGGCGGCCGTAACGGCTACAATACGTATATTAGGATTAACATAGTGATAGGCGACCGCCTCTTTGTTACCGATTTTAAAATAGATAGTTCCTTTAACGCGCGCATCGTCAAGCGTGGCGGTATCTATCATGATGGTATCGGTAAGTGCATCGCTATAGCTGTAAATTTTTTTATTCAGATAGTCGTATGCCTGAAATGTTTTGTCTTTCATCGAGAGCATCGTGGAAGAATCAATCTTTCGTATAAGAGCCTGATCAAAGATTTGCGATTGGCCCAGCAGGCGGGCAAGCGTAATGGCGCGGTTAACCAGTCTGGTTCTGATATTGTCGATCCGGTTAGTGTATGAAAAATAATACACAGTACCGCACACAAGCATCAGAATCACAAAAACGATCAGCGTGAACAATAAAGTTATACGCAGTTTAACCGGCATCAGCGTTCGTTTTCCTTTAGTATATAGCCCATGCCTACCTGTGTTTGAATGAGCTTGGGCGTATAGGGTTTATCGATTTTATTACGAAGATAACTTATATACACATCAATGATATTGGTATTGGTATCAAAGTCGATATCCCATACATTCACGGCAATATCGGCTCTTGAAACCAGTCTGTTCTTATTTCTTAACAGGTACTCCAGCAACTGAAATTCTTTTGCTGTGAGATTGATCTTGTCATTCCCTCGCCTCACTTCCTTACTATCCAGATTCAGGCAAAGATCGGCGGCCTTTAACACATTGCCGACCGGTATATATTGCTGCATGGTACGCTTCAACAATACCCGTATTTTAACCAGCAGTTCCCTGAACTCAAAAGGTTTAACCATGTAGTCGTCAGCACCGGCATCATACCCTTCTATTTTATCGTTCAGCGTACTTAAAGAAGTGAGCATGATAATAGGAATATCCGAGTTGCGCGCCCTGATGATCTTGCTTAGCTCAAAACCATTGATACCCGGCAGGTTAATGTCGAGGATCACCAGGTTAAAAGGATGCGTAAAAAACAACTTTTCGCCTATTTTGCCGTCATAGGCGACTTCGGCATGGTATCCGTTCTCGGTCAGTCCGACTTTTAATGTGTCGGCAATTTTTTGTTCATCTTCGATGATCAGTATTTTCCTTTCTTCCATAATCTGCATGTATTAGCGCGTTACGCTGCATCTAAGTTACAATTTCAATAATTCTGCATAATATTCTGTGCAACATAGCACAGTTCTAATCTGATTCTAATTTCAATTTAAGGGCAAACTAATAGTGGCAAAATAAGTTTGGAATGAACATTTAAATACTAAGGCTCAAAAACCCGGGAAATGAAAAAAGTTCTATTACTGTTACTGGCCTCTACGATTTCGCTTTTTGCCATATCACAAAACCTGCAGGATGCACAAAAGTTCATTTACTACGAACGGTATCAAAGTGCTGAAAATACCCTGCATACGGTATTGAAAACCGATCCTTCCAATGCAGCCGCATGGTACTGGCTGTCGCAGGCTTACCTTCCGTCAAATAAAACAGCAGCTCTTCGCGACACGCTGCTCACCAGTTCAAACGAGGTTAAACAAAACCCCTGGTATCAGGTTGCTTACGGGCATTTATTACTGACTGAAAATAAGAAAGACAGCGCCAGCATTTATTTTAATGAGGCGCTGGACAAAACGAAGGAAAAAGACCCGGATATTTTACTGGCCATTGCCAATGCCCATGTTACAGCAAAACCCGGCGATGCCAGCTACGCAATGTCTTTGCTGGACAAGGCAATTAAGAGAGATAAAAAGAATCCGGCTTTATATGTAGCCCTCGGTGATGCTTACCGTAAACTGGGCAATGGTTCAGAAGCATATAAAGCTTATCAGACGGCGATCGATCAGGATAATAAATATGCTGCCGCCCTGTACCGTATGGGAAAAATATTTGTATCGCAGAAGAATACCGACATGTACCTGAACTATTTTAATCAGGCGCTGCAGGCAGACAACAACTTCGCTCCTGCTTTATTTGAATTGTATTACCATTATTATTTTGTCGATGCGCAAAAAGCTATGGATTATTTTAAACAGTATATGGCGAAAAGTGATGAAAGCAAAACAAATGATTATTTATATACTGATCTTTTATATCTGAATAAACAATATCAGCCCGCTATTGAAAAAGCACAAAAACTGTTGGCAGATCCCAAAGGCGATACTATGCCACGCCTGTATAAATTAATGGCTTACAGCTATGCGGGGTTAAAAGACACTAATAATGCGGTGAACTATATGTCGCAGTATTTTTCAAAGGAAGTGGATTCGAATTTTGTTCCGAAAGATTTTGAAACCATGGCAACTTTCTACGATGCCATACCGGGTAAAGAAGATTCAGCTATTGTTTATTACGTGAAAACAGTAGACTATTCAAAAGATCCGAAAACATTGTACTCATACTATAAAAAACTGGCTGATTTATATAAAGACCGGAAAGATTACGCCAATCAGGCAAAATGGCTGGGTAAATATTATCAGGATAACGAAAAAGCAACGAACATCGATCTGTTCAACTGGGGCATAGCGAATATTAAAGCCGAAGATTATGTACAGGCAGATACTGTGTTCGGATTATACATTCACAAATATCCCGAACAGGCTTTTGGTTATTACTGGAGAGCCCGCGCCAATGCCTCGCTCGATTCTACTATGGAAAAAGGACTGGCCATTCCCTGGTACACACAGTTAATAAATATTATCGAAAAAGATAGCGCCAATGCAAGTAATAAAACCAATAAAAAATGGATGATAGAAGGGTATGGGTACCTCGCTGCCTATGAAACCAATGAGGCTAAAGATTACAAAACTGCTATTGAACACCTGCAAAAGATACTGCAACTCGATCCGGCAAATAAAGATGCGCAACAGTACCTGACGGTGCTGGAGAAAAAAGTGGCATCGAGCAGGGATACCGGCAGCAACAGCAAGTAAATTTCTTCCAAGGCGTTTGATTATAGATGGCATAAATTGCCGAAGTTGTTTGATACCTTAATCAACACAACAATCTCCCGATCTCCATCGGGAGATTTTTTTTGCCTTAATTGTAGAATAACCGTAGGGCATAAGTTTTGCGCTCCTTATATCACTTAAACACTTCTACGATGATAGCAAAAGACCATTTTAAGGACAAAGTAGTGGTTATTACCGGTGCTACAGGTGGTGTTGGCAGGGCTACAGCCTGGGAATTTGCCAAACAGGGAGCACGAATTGCCCTGATAGCCCGCGAAGTACAGCAACTGGAGGCCACTAAGAAAGAGGTGGAAGAACTGGGAGGTCAGGCAATGCCCGTTTCGGTAGATGTAGCCGAGGCAGACCGTATAGAGGCAGCAGCAAAAGCTATAGAGCAAAGGCTGGGGCCAATCGATGTATGGGTAAATAATGCAATGGTAAGCGTATTTGCTCCTATCAAAGAAATTTCACCGGCAGAATTTAAAAGAGTTACCGAAGTAACGTATTTAGGACAGGTATATGGCGCTATGGCGGCTTTAAAAAGAATGCTGCCAAGGAACAGAGGCTCTATTGTATTTGTAGGCTCAGCCCTCGCCTATCGCGGTATTCCCCTGCAAAGCGCCTATTGTGGGGCCAAGCATGGTATTGAAGGGTTTTACGATTCGCTGCGCTGCGAACTGGAACACGATAAGAGTAATATAAAAACGTGTATGGTGCAGTTACCGGCCATGAACACTACCCAGTTCGGCTGGGTATTAAGCCGCCTGCCGAATAAACCAAGACCCATGGGTAAAGTATATCAGCCTGAAGTGGCTGCCCGTGCGATTGTGTTTGCTGCAGCTCATAACCGGCGCAGCATATGGGTTGGATTTCCTACGTATAAAGCCATTCTCGGTAATAAACTGGTTCCCTCCGTTGGTGACTGGGTATTGTCGCGCGAAGGGTATTCAGGACAGCAAACTCCTCAACCTGCGTCTGCCGACAGAAAAAATAATGTGTGGGAACCGGTACATGAAGACCGCGGCGCCTATGGCGACTTTGGGAATATTTCCACTAATAAAAGCATTACGCTATGGGCGTCTATGAACCGTAATATAGTGAGAACAATAGCAGGCGCAACAGCTATAGCAGCTTATATGTTTTTCAGATTCAGGAAAAAAACAGTACATTAAATAACGCATGGGTAAACAAGACGAGAAATATCTTCCGATAGCAGATTATGGCATTATCGGCAACCTGCAAACGGCAGCGCTGGTGTCACTGACAGGTTCTATTGATTTTATGTGCTTCATGCGCTTTGACTCACCTACTATCTTTTGCAGGCTGCTGGATGCTGATCATGGCGGCCATTTTTCTATTCAGCCTTTAATGAAAGATATGGTTACCAAGCAGCTTTACCTGCCCGATAGCAACATACTGGTGACCCGTTTTTTTTCGGAAGAAGGCATTGCCGAGATCATTGATTACATGCCGGTGAATGAGCAGGAATTAAACCTCGCTGTTATAAGAAAAATAACAACCGTGCGGGGAAAGATCAATTTCAACATGACCTGCGCGCCCCGGTTTAATTATGCAAGAGATACACATACCCTTAAACAGGAAAGTGATGAGGCATATGTTTTCATTCCTCAAACACAAACACAACCACCCATACGGTTGCTGTCGGATATACCGCTTACAACTGATGATACCGATATAAAGGCTTCTTTTACCCTTGCTGAAACAGATACAGCCTGTTTTGTACTGGAAACCTACGATAATAAAAAAAACAGAACAGGAAGTTTACATGACTATACGAATGATACCTATAAAGATACTATTCGCTACTGGCAGAACTGGATTGCTCAATCGACTTATAATGGGCGATGGAAGGAAATGGTAAACCGTTCGGCGCTCACATTAAAGCTGCTTATTTCGCACCATTATGGATCAATTGTAGCAGCCCCCACCTTTAGTTTTCCCGAAGCAATAGGCGGTGAACGTAATTGGGATTACCGGTATACCTGGATAAGAGACGCCGCGCTTTCGATGCATGCTTTTTTACAATTAGGATTTATGGATGAAGCTGCGGCGTTTTTACAATGGATAAAAAAACAAAGTACTAATCAGGAGCTGCAACTAATGTTTGCCATAGACGGTGAAACGAGGCTCGATGAATACGTACTCGATAACATGGAGGGATACCGGCATTCGAAACCGGTGCGCGTAGGGAACGATGCACATAAACAGTTGCAGATGGACATTTATGGCCAGTTGCTTGAAACGATTTATGTTTTTACTTTGCATGGCGGAGACGTTACTTATGATTACTGGAAAATTATTAACGGGTATGTTGACCAGGTGATAAAAAACTGGCAGGTACCCGATCATAGTATATGGGAAGTGCGTGGCGCCAAAAGAGAGTTTTTGTATTCACGACTGATGTGCTGGGTGGCCCTGGACCGCGCCATAAAAATCGCTGAACGTTTTTCTTTTCCATACGATATTTTAAAATGGCACACCGTACGGGATGAGATTTTTAAGGATGTAAATGAAAACTTCTGGAATGAAGAAAGACAGGCTTACGTACAAAGTAAAGGCTCAAACAATTTAGATGCGAGCGCTTTAATAATGCCCATGCTGAATATTATATCGCCATTTTCGGAAAGATGGAAAAAGACGATGGATGCCATCGATAAAGAGCTGCGCTCTGATGTAATGATCTACCGGTACCGCGAACAAAAAGAAGAGATCGATGGCTTAAAAGGCCGGGAAGGCACTTTTACCGTATGTTCCTTCTGGCATGTTGAATGCCTGGCGCTGATGAACGAAACAGAAAAAGCAAAAGAGCATTTTGAAAAAATGCTGGGTTATGCCAATCACCTGGGTTTATATGCGGAGCAACTGGGAATGAAAGGCGAATTTTTAGGCAATTTTCCGCAGGCATTTACTCATTTAGGATTAATCAGCGCAGCACTTCAGTTAGGTAAAGAAAACAAAAGCCCCATAACAACATCTTATCCTTCTTCTCAAAAAATGAAATGACCGGGTTAGCGTAACCAGGTCCCTACTTTTGTGAAGACAAAAATGCCACCAATGCCTGCAGCTCCTCTTTTTTTAACATGCCTCCATAGGCAGGCATATCATTACTGCCATTTACAATTCGCATAGTTATCTGATCAGGGGTGATCCTTCTTCCTACAGTAGTGAGATCAGGACCGGTTTTACCACCATACTGTTTAATTGAATGACAATACTGACAGCCTTTTGCATAAAACAATTGAACGCCCTGCTGTATTTCTGCACTCTGCTTTTTTAATCCAATACCGTTTACTGTTATTCCCTGCGTTGCAAAGTTCGGCGACCACGGCGATTGTTCACCTATCATTAATAAACTTAAAACAAATACCACTACGCAAATACCGCCAAAAACGGCCCATGGGCGTTTTAAGGGACTTCTTTCTCCCTTGTTCGAAATAAAAGGGAATGCCAGTAAAAAAATAATCGTAAGTATAGGCCCGATGAATATAATATACGATTCTATTTTAGGCGGCATTAAAGCAAACAGTGCAAAAACGGGTAGCAAAAACCAGTCAGGCCGGGGTGTTGTATGTACAAGCGAAGGATCGGGCGGTTCAGTTAATTCAGGAGGCCCGAAAACAAATGCCAGCACAATAATGATCAGTATTATACAGGAAGAAAAGATCGCATCGCGCCAGGCAGCATTTGGCCAGAAGGGAACGCCTTTTTCCTTCAGCATATTTTTATACCAGCGACGGTATGTGGCAGGGTCAATCATATGCCCTGCACGTGGCGGCTCAGAAATGCCGTTCCTGAAAACAAGGTATAGATGATAGCCGACAAATAAAAAGATGAGGCCGGGAAAGATAAACACATGCATGGCAAAGAAGCGGCTCAGGCTTTGTCCGCCAATAGTATCGCCTCCTATTAACAAACGGGCCAGATATTTTCCTATCAACGGCACCCTGCCCAGTTGCTGGGCGGCTACCACCGAAGACCATACGCCATTTGAATCCCAGCGCAATAACTGACCGGTAAAGCCCATCATAATGGTAAAGAACAACAAAAAGATACCGCTTATCCAGCTCATTTCGCGTGGGTATTTGTAAGAAGCAGTTATGTACACACGCAGCATATGTATGCCAGCGAGTATGATCATGCCCGAAGCTCCGAAGTAATGAATGCCCCGCAGCAATCTGCCCAGCTTCGCCTGATGGGTAATAAATACGAGCGACTTATAGGCTTCTTCGGATGAGGGCTGATACAAAAATGCCAAACCAATACCAGTGACTACCTGTAATATAAAGCAGAATAAAGTGGCGCTTCCAAAAACATAAGCCCACTTTGAATCGGGTGGAACAGGATGTTTTATTAACGGAACTATATTTTCGGTAATGCCGCTGCGATCATCGAACCACCGCCATATTTTTTTGAATACATTCATGTATGAGAGGCATTGATATTCGTAATGGGAAGCGGCGACGTTAAGATCTGTACTTCACCGTTGTAGATTCTTACGGGATATTGCGTAAGTTCTTTGGGTGGCGGTCCGGCAGCTACTGATCCGTCTTTATAATATACGCCTCCGTGGCAGGGACACATAAACAACTGTGCGTTCTGCTCCCATCTAACGGGGCATCCCAAATGTGTGCAGTTAGCAGCAAAAGCAGTGAACCTGTTGTCTGAATCGCGGCGAAGCCAGGCCGCTGTTTTCGCCGTAACGCCTGCATATTGTACGGGATCGACATTTAGAAATTTTACGAGTGTGGTACCGCCGATTGTAAAATCATCCAGTTTGCCCACCGTACGCCATACCTGTTGTTTTTTTTCGAGCAGCGGAGCCAGCAATGCGCCAATCACAGGTATGGCCACTGCTGCTGCAGCTACGCTGCCTATGCCCACTCCGACTTTCATTAAAAACTTTCGCCGGCTTATTTCTTTATTTGTCTCGTAACTCATGTCGCAAAATATTTATCCATGCCGCCAGGGCAATGGCAAATACAATAACACCTGCTGTTAATATGATCCATCCTGCAATTACTCCCCATGCGAGAAACAGCAGCCCCCATGCCGTGAAAAAAGGCCAGTATGTAGGCGAAGGCAAATGTTCGGGTTTTGCTTTTGCCTGTTCTTTGTATTTTGTTTCTGTATCCATATATCTGATCTGATTACGTTTCCATTTGCAGCACTACCCTTTCATCTTTATCATACAGCCACTTCTTCAATAAAAACATAGCGCCGCTTAAATAGATAAAACAACAGGGCACCCACATAATAAGTCCGGCTATCTGCTGATCCATTTCAGGTGTTATGCCCAGGCGGTTTTGAAATACATTATGGTGCATTAGCATTTGCATATGATACAGATCAGGTGGAGCAAATGTGATGAGCAAGCCCAGTAAAGAACATCCTATACAGGCAGTAGCGAGATACAAAACACCGGCGAGCGGCAACATGCGGTGTTGTTTATACGGACCAATCAACGGCCAGCAAAACAAAATACCTGCCAGCCATAAACTTATAATATGCATATACTGCCATGCCTCGGCCATACTTCCATCCTCATGCATAGCAAACAACCGATGATATATGGTGGGGATATGCCAGAACCACATAATACCTACACCGGCAAACCAGCCAATGAGCGGATATCCTGATATTTTTTTTGAAAGCCTTTCCAGCAAATTATGTTGATCGGGTATGCCCAGTACCATCAGCGGCGTTGCTATCAGCAGCAGTAATACATGGATTATCATATGCAAACTGAATAAATAATGCATACCCAGATAATGCAAAGGCGAAGTGATGCAGATGAACATTACCATCAATCCCAGCAAAAAATAAATGCTTCTTTTTCCCGGTTTGAAGTCTGTTACCCATAAATACAAAACGGCCAGCATTGCCATAAAACAGAGCAACACACCATCAAAATGCCACATTGAAAACAACTCATGCATAACCGCTATTTAAGAAGGTTGAGCCGGGGCAGAATATATATAACTGTAAATACCGCCAGCCATACCACATCTACAAAATGCCAGTAAATACCTGCTGTTCTGATGACCGATGATCTTCCATGATTAAAGTCTCCTGCTATGATCATTGAAAGCAGCACCAGTAAAATGATCAACCCGATTACTACGTGTAACCCATGAAAACCGGTAACGGTATAAAATGCCGTACCAAACAGGCTGTTACTGATCTTTATCTGTTCTTCCTGCAACAGATGCATGTATTCCCGCCCCTGCCCGAACAAAAACACAATGCCCAGTAAAATGGTAACAGACAACCATCGTTTCAGATTTTTGAAATTTCCGCTGTTGTAATTTCTTTCTGCCAGCCAGAAGGTGCCGCTGCTGCAGAACAGCGCCATACTGAATAAACCGGTTGACCGGATGCTTAACTGCTGTTGCTCACCCGGCGAAAAGCCCGAAACGAACGACAGGTAAACAAAAGCCATGATCAGGCACAGGAAGAACATGGCTTCTGTACCCACTATCAGTTTCATCATCGTTTTGTTTTCCATAAAGCAACTTTTTGCACCACAACTTGTCCCGACTCGTCGGGATAGGCATATAGAGAACATAGAATTTCACATAGATATCGTCGCCTAACTATGTGACTTTCTACTCATCATCCCGGTTTTCGGGATGCTTTAGATCCCACAACGGGCGACGGCTGCGCACAACCGGTAATGAATCGAAATTCTTTAAAGCCGGTGGAGAAGCCGCCATCCATTCCAATGTAAATCCGTTCCATGGATCGTTGCCTGCTTTCTTACCGTACTTAAGACCGTGATAAACAATAATCACCAGCAGCAATCCGGCGATGCCCATTATAAAAGCACTGACAGATGAAATAAAGTTGTATACGCCATACCAAGGCAGATCAGGATACGTGTATACTCTTCGCGGCATACCCAGTATGCCCAGTATATGTTGTATAAAAAAAGTACCGTTGAAGCCAATCACAAACAACCAGAAGAACCATTTGCCGGCTTTTTCATTCAGCATACGACCGGTCATTTTGGGGAACCAATAAAATAAACCCGATAAGATTCCAAAGAAGCTACCTCCAATTAATACGAAATGCAGATGGGCCACTACATAATAGGTATCTGTCAACTGCCAGTCGATCGGCACTATTGAAAATGCAATACCGGTTAATCCGCCAATGGTAAATTCGATCAGAAATGCGATAGCGAACAGCATGGAAACGGTAAATCTGATGGTTCCACCATACATGGTGGCGAGCCAGTTAAAGATCTTTACTCCGGTTGGAATACCTATGAGCATACTGCTGGCAGAAAAGAAACCGTTTACCACAAGGCCTGAACCAACAGCAAACATATGATGCATCCAAACGCCAAAGGCCAGCAATGCAATGGCTACACTGGATGCCGCCACAAAACCATAGCCAAAGATCCGTTTACCCGAATACACCTGAAATACTTCTGAATAAATACCGAATGAGGGCAAGATGAGGATATATACCTCAGGATGACCAAACAACCAGAACAGGTGTTGCCACAGCAGAGCCGATCCGCCGGTAGTAAAAAAATGCGCATTCAGCTGACGATCGAGCAGGATCATACTCAATGCGGCATTAAGTGGAGGAATGGCGGCGAGTATAAGAAAGGAATTTACCAGCACCATCCATACAAACAGCGGCAACTGTTTTATACGCATACCTTTGATGCGATAATACAGGATGGTGACAATCAGGTTAACAGCCGTTGCCACACTTCCGACACCGGAAAGAAATAGCCCTAAAGCATAGTAATCTATTCCGGATGATTCGGAAAAATTCTTTTCATTTAACGGGGCATAATTAAACCAGCCTGCATTGGGCGCCCCTCCTGCAACAAAGCTGAAATATAATAGCAATCCACCAAAGAAGGTCATCCACAATCCAAAAGCATTCAGGCGGGGAAAGGCCATTTCGTTGGCGCCGATCATTAATGGTGTGAGGTATACGGAAAAACCGAGTACCGACGGCATCAGCACAAAAAAGATCATGGTAGTGCCATGCATGGTAAAGATCTGGTTATATACCTGCGGACTTAAGAAATGATTTTCTGGTACTGCCAGCTGTATACGCATTAACAAAGCCAATACACCGCCTATCAGAAAAAAGAGAAAGGCGACGAGCATATACATAATACCGATCTGTTTATGATCAACAGAAGAGATCCATTGCAGCAATCCCTGATCGGTACTGACACTTACCCCGGGCAATGGAGATTGTGGTTCGGGTATGTTGAAGGCTTCATCCATAAGTTATTTTAACTGTGCCATATAATGAACAAGGGCTTCCACTGTATCTTTTGAAAAAATAAAATTCGGCATATATGAACCGGGTTTTACTGCCTGCGGTTTATTTATCCATTTGTACAAATTGGCTTCATTCAGGGGTAGCATCCCTGATAACATCCTTTTTCTTAAAAACAGATGCGTAAGATCAGGGCCTTCGTTGCCCTGCGCTGCTGTTCCCTGTATACGATGACATCCACCGCAGGTGGCCGTTTGAAAAATACGTTCTCCTTTGGCAGTGAGGCTATCGCTTACAGTTGTTGAAACAGGCTGTGCATTGGCCGCCAGCCAGCCTGCATAGGCAACCGAATCTTCTGCCACTACATACAACCGCATCCAGGCATGTTGGGCGCCGCAAAACTCGCTGCAGGTGCCGGCATAGGTAGCAGGCTGATTTATATTGAGCGTAATAAAATTATTCCTGCCGGGAATGAGGTCCATTTTATTTCCCAGTTCAGGCATCCACCAGCTGTGTATCACATCTGCCGAACGCATTTCCATTGTCAATCGCTTTCCCACCGGCAAATGCACTTCATTGGCGGTCATCACTCCTGTTTGCGGATAATATACCTCCCACCAGAACTGGTGACCGGTGATGATTACATCCGGCTGCGCATTTGCCTGTATGTTTGGTTCAACCGCCTTCATGGTAGCAATGGTGCGATAAAAAAAGTATAACAGCAGCAATGCAGGTACGCCGATCATCAGGGCTTCCATTTTTTTACTGCCTTTAAATTGTGCAGGTGTACGGTCCTCTCCTTTCCGCGCCCTGTATTTAACGCATATATAAACGGTTAATACAATTACCAGGCCCAGCATACAAAAGGCCGCTATATTGAACTGATTAAAAAGACGATAAATGCTGTGTGCCTCATCCGATGAAGGATGCAGCATCGACTGTAACAGTATATGTAAGCCTACCCTATTCAACGGTATTTTTTCTTTACAAAAAGAGTAACCAACAATGCAGCAGCGAAAGCAGTGGAATACAACACAACGTTTCTTGTTCTGTGTGGATCACGAAGTTTCAATACCTCGTTATAATTTTCCGCCGAACCATTTTGCTTAAGCGCCAGCTGAAGCACTTGTGCCGTATGCAATGCTTTGCGATGGGTCTTTTGTTCTATCTGCTCGCGGCAGCTAAAGCCATCGGCTATGACGATAGTTTGATCACCGGCTTTGCGCACAGCAGGCAGCAATACCCTTTCCCCTGCTTTTATGGACACATCATATTGTTCTCCCTTTATATACCCGAAGTATCCCGCCATACCGCAGCAGCCTGAATCGAGTATCGTATAGTCCACTCCGGTTTTGTCGAGCAACTCCTTATCGCAGTTCAGTTTCATAACGGCTTTATGATGGCAATGGCCATGCACGATCGCCTTCTTTTTAATTTGTGGCAATGCAAAGCCAGGTGCCTTCTTTTCAAGGAATTCGGCGAGGGTAAATACATTTGTACTCAGCCGTTTTGCATCCTGATTATGCGGGAACAACTCATTCAGTTCATCTCTGAATACGGCAACGCAGCTTGGTTCAAGACCAACAATAGGTGTATCCTGTCTTATTTCATGTTGCAATGCATTCAGTATTTCCAATAACTGATGTTTGGCTGTTTTTAGCATGCCAAAATCATACAATGGTCTTCCGCAACAGAGCGACTTTTGCGGCACCATTACTTCAAAGCCTGCTGCTTCCAGTACTTCTGTACCGGCCACCAGTGTTTCAGGGAGAAAATGATTATTAAAAGTATCTGCCCATAAGATCACTTTTGGTTTTCCGGTGCTGCTTATATATTTTTTACGGTTGCCAAACCATTCTTTGAAAGTTATTTCGGCAAACTTTGGCATTTTGCGTTCAGGTGCAATACCGGCAATGGCTTTTGTAAGTCTGCTGATCAATGGTGCATGCATTATAAAATTTGCAACAGAAGGCATGAACGAAGCGAGCTTCGACCACCAGTAGATCCAGCCAAATGCATACGCATGCCGCGGACGCATTCGGCCTTTGTAATAATGCGCGAGAAACTCTGATTTATACATGGCCATATCTACATTTACCGGGCAATCGGCCTTACATCCTTTGCAGGCAAGACAGAGATCGAGTGCATCTTTTACGTGATCGTTTTTCCATCCGTTCTTCAACGGATTATTCTGCAGCATTTCAAATAACAGCCTGGAACGACCGCGGGTAGAATGTTCTTCCTCACGCGTAACCATATAACTGGGGCACATAGTGCCGCCTTCGTGGTGACGGCACTTGCCTACTCCTACACAACGAATGGTAGCCTGGGAAAAATCATTATTATCATTCGTAAAGGCAAAATAAGTTTCTGTGGCCGGCGGGTTGTAGTTGTTATCTATGCGCAGGTTGGCAAGCTGTCCGTATGTATCAATAATTTTTCCGGGGTTCATTTTTCCTGCGGGATCCCAGATGGCTTTAAATTCCCTGAAGGCCTGTATCAGTTCTTTTCCAAACATGATCTCCAGCAGATCGCCTCTCGCCTGTCCGTCGCCATGTTCGCCTGACAGGGAGCCTCCATATTTTACTACCAGATGGGCGGCTTCAACTGTAAAGTTTTTATAGTCTTCGATGCCCTTTTTTGTAAACAGATCAAACTGTATACGGCAGTGAATACATCCTTGTCCGAAGTGACCGTACAAAGAAGGATTATATCCGTATTTATCAAAAAGCGCGCGCAGGTCTTTCAGATAGTCGCCAACCTTATCAGGATTTACGGCTGAATCTTCCCAACCAGGAGCACCCATAGGTTCTCCGGGTACCCAGGCAGTAGCGCCTAATCCGGACTCACGGATTTCCCATAACCGATGTTCATCATCCTTATCATCAAATAAGCGCATAGAGGGCGGGTTATCTTTTTTCTTTAATTCCTCCATCATCTGCTTTGCTTTCTGATCTGCTTCGTCTTTGCTATCGCCGCCAAATTCTACCATCAGCCATCCTTTGCCATCAGGCAGTAATGGAATGTCGTCTTCATTTAATCCTTTCTTTCGCATGAAACCGATAAGCATGTCATCTATTCCTTCCAGACCAATAGGTTTGAATTTGAGTATTTCAGGAACATCACGACCAGCCGCGTATACATCAGGATATCCCAACACAACAAGCGACCGGCTGGCGGGAGTGGTCACCAACTTCATGGTGGCTTCTACGATCGTTACACAGGTGCTTTCTGAACCTACCAATGCACGAGCCACATTAAAGCCGTTCTCAGGAAGCAGCTCAGGCAGGTTATAACCGGATACTCTGCGTGGAATGTTTGGAAATTTTTCACGTATGAGGTGTTCGTATTTGCCGACAAGCTCTTTTAGTTTTTTATAGATCTCAGCGCGAGGGCCGCCTTCATTAATTATTCTGTTATACTCCTCCTCTGATGTAGCGCCTACTTTCAATTTGAGACCATCGTAGGTAACAATGGTAAGCGATTCAGTATTGTCGGATGTTCTTGCACCATACCCATAAAAAGCTGCCATCACAGAATGTACACCGCATGAGTTGTTACCGAGCATGCCACCAATAGTGCAATGGTCGTGCGTTGCAGGATCAGGACCGAATGTTAAACCAGCTGCCCTGTCAGTAGCATTTCGCATTTCATCCAGCACAATACCGGGCTGCACCGTTACGAGTTTATTCTCTTTATTAATATGCAAAACGCGGTTGTAGTATTTGCTCATATCCATCACCACAGCTACATTACAACATTGACCTGCGAGACTGGTACCTCCGCCACGTGAAAGCACCGGCGCATTGTATTTTTTACAGATTGCAATGGTATTGATAATGTCATCTTCTGTTTTGGGAAGTACTACCCCAATAGGCACCTGCCGGTAGTTTGAAGCATCCGTTGAATACAACGCTCTGCTGCCATCGTCGAAACGTACTTCGCCGGATAGCATTAACCGTAATTCATCTTCCAGCATTTGCGCATTTACGTCGTGGGCTTCGGGGGTTTCATAATGCGTATCAAAACCTTTTTCTTTTGGAGCGGTATCTTCCGCCTTTACTTTTTTCTTTTCTTCACGAACTTCTACAGACATGATAATAGTTTTACAGTTTATATCTGGCGGCGTCTTTATGTTTAAATTCAATACCGAATCCCGGCCGGCTTTCATCGGGGACCATACATCCATTTTCCGCGGCGCGGAATCCATCAAACAACATTTTTTCAATTCTTGTATGATCGTAAAAATATTCTGCTATATAAAAAGATGGCAGAGACAGTGCTGCATGCAGGTGTATAGAAGGAGCGCAATGCGAAGAGAAAGGCAAACCATACGCTTCTGCCAACTGACCGGCTTTTAAGAAACCGGTGATGCCACCACATCGTGTTGCATCGGCCTGTAAAACATCTACAGCACCGGCATTCAGCATTTTTTTAAAATAAGGAAGATGATAACCATATTCGCCTGCTGCTACCTGAACAGCAGCAGGCATGTGATTGCGTATGTAATGCAGTCCGTCGAGGTCATCAGATGAAACGGGTTCTTCAAACCAGCTAACGTTATATTCAGCAAACTGATGTGCTTTTTCAACAGCCTGTTTAACAGTGTAGGCGCCATTGGCGTCAACAAACAATTTTGCATCGCCTATCACCTGACGGGCCTGTCTTACACGGTCCTCGTCACGGCCCTGTTCCCGGCTTTGAAGGCCGGGGCTTTGTGTACTGCTGCCAATTTTAATTTTAACGTGTTTAATTCCGGCCTTCACCCAATCAGTCAGCTGCTGTTGCAACTGTTCCTGTGTATAAGAGGTAAAGCCACCGCTGCCATAGACCAGCATTTTTTCTGTTGCTTTTCCCAATAAAGTACAAAGCGGTAGCCCCAGTATTTTCGCTTTCAGATCCCATAAGGCGTTGTCTACTGCAGATACAGCCATCATGGCAACGCCACAGGAGCCTTCATTTCTTATACACTGCACCATTCGGGTGGTGATCATCGGTATATCCATTACAGGCATTCCGTTCACCACGTCTTTTAGCATAGTATCAATAATGGTGGCAGCCGATATGTTGGCATAGGTATATCCGATTCCTGTGTGACCGCCAGCTGTTATTTCTGTAAGCACAAGGGTTGTTTTATCCCATGCAATGGTGCCATCCGATTCGGGCGAGCTGGTTGGAATGGTATAAGCGCTTACTTTTATATCGTTTATTACTATACCGGTATCAACAATTGTTTCATTGTGTTCCATTAGTGAGGAAGATAATTGTCTACAACGTCTTTATACGTTTGCCTGATCATTTCCATGGCATCTACATCACCTTTTATAAGAGAAGAAGCAAATGCCTTTGCCTGTTTAAAGGAAATATGCGGCGGTAATGGCGGAACGTTCGGATCAGTTACAACATCCAGCAAAACCGGTCTTTGTGCCGTCATAGCCTGCTCAATAGCCGGAACTATATCCTCCGGTTTTTCAACACGAATACCACCGAGGCCAAGCATTTCTGCATAAGCTGCATAATTAAAATCGGGAACATCCTGAGAGGCTTCAAACTTCGGATCACCTGCCATGATTCTTTGTTCCCAGCTTACCATATTGAGATCGCTGTTGTTTAATACGAGGATCAAAAAGCGCGGATCCGACCACTGCTTCCAGTATTTTGCAATAGTGATCATGCCGTTGATGCCTAACATTTGCATAGCTCCGTCACCTATCATCGCGATTGGCATTCTGTTGGGGTATGCAAATTTTGCTGAAATAGCATATGGCATACCGGGACACATGGTTGCCAAATTGCCCGATAAAGAAGCCATCATTCCCTTTCGTATTTTAAGATCGCGTGCGAACCAGCTGGCCGTTGAACCTGAATCGGCAGTAAGAATACATCCTTCCGGCAGCCGTGGTGACAATTCCCAGAATAAGCGCTGCGGATTGATGGGTTTGGCAGAATTCATGGCTCTTGCTTCCACCACTTTCCACCAGCGATCAATTTCTTTTTCTATCTGATGACGCCAGCTTCTGTCTTCATTCCGTTTTAGCAGTGGTATAAGCGCCTGCAAAGTTCGTTTACTATCACCCTGCAGGTTAATATCGGTCGGATACCGTAAGCCAAGCATACGACCATCAATATCTATCTGTACTGCTTTTGCCTGTCCTTCTTTTGGTAAAAATTCAGAGTAAGGGAAACTGGTACCCACCATGAGTAGTGTATCGCATTCCATCATCAGATCATAGCTTGGCTTGGTGCCCAGCAATCCGATAGCGCCGGTTACAAAAGGCAGATCATCGGGCAGCACTGCTTTACCAAGTAGGGCCTTGGCAACGCCGGCTCCCAAGATCTCAGCCACTTCAACAATTTCATCAGCTGCATTAAAAGCGCCTGCTCCAACGAGCATGGCTACCTTTTTTCCCTCGTTCAACAGGTCTGCTGCTCTTTGGATGTCATGAAGAGAGGGCATTATTTCGGGCGGCTGATAGCCTAAGCCTGAATGAATAGTTCCATGCTGATGAGGCGGTTCTTCATAATCGAGTTCCTGTACATCGTTGGGAACAATTATACAGGTTACTGTTCTGTTGGACAGTGCTATGCGAATAGCTCTGTCGATCAAATGACGTATTTGTGAAGGCTCTGAACACATATGAACATATTCATGAGCCACATCTTTAAACAGAGAAATGAGATCTACTTCCTGTTGATAATCGCCTCCAATGGCTGCTCTTGCCTGCTGACCAACGATAGCTACAACAGGTTGATGATCCATTTTGGCATCATACAAACCATTTAATAAATGTATGGCGCCGGGGCCTGAAGTGGCCATGCATACGCCAACTTCACCGGTGAATTTTGCATGGGCACAAGCCATAAAAGCGGCCATTTCCTCGTGCCTTGTCTGAATAAATTCAATGGCATGATCTGCGCGGTTCAATGCACCAATAAGGCCGTTAATACCATCTCCGGGATATCCAAATATTCTTTTTACATTCCACTCTGTTAATCGCTTTACAGCAAAATCGCTTACATTCATAGTTGTACACTTTAGTTCATGTTAATAAAAGAAATAGCTGTGGCGGGTACTGTGTGAACATTGTAAACACTGGCATTAAAATCTTATTAGAGCCAGAGTGGCTTCTTATCTGTTGAAGAGAAAGGGTTTATAACGACTTTGCAGCAAAAGTTCTGCCATGCCGGAAAATAAAAAAACCATGCAATAAATACTGCATGGCAAATACAGATAACCACATATTCAGGTTTAACGGGGAGTTTTTACCACACGAAAAACGCCATCCCCAATGAGATGGCGCTTAAGCATAATTAATAGTGATGAACGCATTAGCGTTTCAGACCATCTAATTGGTAGAAGCCTGTTTTGCATTATTATTATGCAATCTTCTTTTTACTACATCATCCCAGTCGATTAAAGGGTAAATGTGGTATTTATTTGCTTCCGTATCGAACAGGTCCTGCAGCTCTTTTAATTTCTCAGGATATTTCTTTGCCAGATCAACACGTTCGTTAAAATCTTCATTGAGGTTATACAGTTCCCATACATCTTTATCGAAGTTTCTTTGTAAGGAATCTTTACCGGATGGCAAAACATTCAGATCAATATAATCAGGATGATGGGCTGTCTCGGCTTTCCAGCCATCTTTATAAATAGCGCGTGATCCGAAAATATAATAATACTGATCGGTGTGGCGTGAAGCAGCTTTTGCATCCGCTACAGAATAATATAATGAAGTGCCCTGTAAGGTATCCTGTTTAATACCTTTGATTTGATTTGGCAGGGTAAGGTTGGCAAACTCTATAGTGGTAGGCAAAATATCAACCACATGACCATACTGATTTCTGATACCTCCTTTCTCTTTAATGCCTTTGGGATAAAAGATGATGAGCGGGTTATGGGTGCCACCTTCTGCATTGGCATCCTGTTTCCAGTATTTGAAAGGTGTGTTGGCAGCCTGTGCCCATCCTAATGGGTAATTGGTTTGAGAACCTGAAGGCGTTCCAATCTCTCCTATCTTTTCAAGATTAGCTTTGAAGATCTCTTCATCGGTAGCTTTTCCACCCAGCGGTCCGCGGTTAATTACACCCTGGAAAGTCCCTTCCTTACTGGCGCCATTGTCGCCAATGATCACGAATACCAGCGTGTTATCCAGCTGATTTATTTCTTTGAGATGGTTAATGAGCCGTCCTACCTGACTATCTATATACGTAAGATAAGCTGCATATATTTCCATAAAACGGGCATACACTTTTTTCTGATCAGGGGTAAGCGTGTTCCATGCTTTTATATATTGGTTGCGTGGAGGCAACTGGGCATTGGCAGGAATTACTCCCAGCTTTTTCTGATTGGCGATTACTTTTTCGCGATATACATCCCAGCCCTCATCGAATTTTCCTTTGTACAGATCCATCCATGATGCAGGTACCTGATGGGGCGCATGCGTAGCGCCGGGAGCATAGTATAAAAAGAAAGGTTTATCAGGCGCCGCCTTTTTTTGTTTTGTGATATAACTGATGGCTTTGTCTGTAATCTGCTCATTCAGATTGCGGCCATCGGGTATTACATGACCATTGTCTTCAACAAGATCGGGTTTGTACTGATCGGTTTGTGACCCCAGGAAACCAAAGAAATGATCGAACCCTTTTCCTGAAGGCCAGCGGTCGAACGGACCTGCATCTGTAGCATCTTCATCGGGGGTTACCCCCCATTTGCCAACAGCAAAGGTGTTGTAACCATTTTCGCGCAATATTTCTGCCACTGTTCCTTTATCGGCGGGTATTCTTCCGTCGTAACCGGGAAAGCCAGCCGATAAAGCAGTATGTGCAAAACCTCCCATATGCACATAATGCTGATTGCGGCCTGTTAATAAGGCAGCACGTGTTGGAGCGCAAATAGCAGAGGTATGAAAGTTGGTGTATCGTAAGCCCTGATTTGCGAGGCTATCGAATGTAGGTGTAGGAATGAGGCCGCCAAAAGCGCTGGAAGCGCCAAAGCCTACATCGTCGAGTAAAATCCATACAATGTTGGGCGATCCTGCAGGTGCTTTTACCGGCGCGGGCCACCATTCTTTTGAGTCGGCATAGGTTTTACCAACCACACCCTGATAAGTTTGCTGAGGGGCCGTTTGTGCCAGTACTGACAACGAAACGGCACTGCTTCCCATGATCATTGCAGAAGCAAGCATTTTTTTTGTTACAGCGCGAATGTTATCGTCCATGTTTATCTTATTTATAATTATTTATGATTTACCATCCGGGGTTTTGCGTTAAACCCGCGATGTCGATTTCAACCTGTGGAATGGGATATAAGGTGTCTTTGACGGCTGCGCCGGTTTTGGCGGAGAATTTTTTCAATGCATCATTGAGGTATGTGCCGCCTCTTCTTGACAGATCGAACCAGCGGTTGGCTTCCTGTATAAATTCTTTTCTTCTTTCGAGAAAAACGGCTTCCCTGAAATCAGACTGACTTAAACCAGCCGTAAGGTTAGCGATATTAGCCCTTGCTCTTACTCTATTAATAGCGTTGTACGCATCTGCTGTGGGACCGCCATTAATTTCATTCAATGTTTCAGCGTATAACAGTAATATATCGGCGTATCTGATGACAGGAAAGTTCAATCCGCTTTGCGCCTGATTGGTAAGCGGCGACAAACTGTAATCGATAAACTTGCCGAAACGTGGCGCTCCAAAGTTTATAGTTTGACCGGTGGCTGCATTATACTGTGTGGTAAAGAAGGTAACTGCCCTGCGAGTATCCGCAGCATCAAATAGCTGATACAGGGTACTGTCGGCAGGAACGTCGCCCGGATAAACCGCCGGGTTAAATGAATTAAAATCGCCGGAGCTTAAATACTGTGTGCTATTCTTGGCACCGAGATTTGTTTCAAACTGTACGGAGAAGATATGCTCTACCCCATTTTTTGTCGCCTTCTGAAAAACATCCTTATAATTTGCAAACAGATTGTAGCCATATGTACCTGTAGCACCTGAAAATGTTCCTGCAGTAAGAACCTTTTGTAATTCAGCCAATGCAGTGGGCCAGTCTTTTCGGGTTACATATACTTTGGCGAGTAAAGCGTGTGCAGCGCCGCTGGTAACTCTTCCTATATCAGCACCGGAATATGAGTTTGGCAAATTGGTGGCATCGGTTAAGTCGGCAATGATCTGCTGGTATACACTGTCTTTGGATGTGCGGCCTGTTATAAGGCTGTTTACATCTACAGCAGTTGGGTCATGCAGGATCAGCGGCACAGCACCGTGTAAACGCACCAGATTAAAATATAGTAAGCCCCTGATGAACTTTGCCTCCCTAACCAGCCGTGCACGAAGCGTTGTATCAAATGAAATACCCGGTATATTATCAATGGCCACATTGGCCCTGCTGATGCCATAATAATGCTGTTGCCAGTTCTTTCTTATGCGGTCATTGGAGGCTACATAGGTAGCGGTGCCCAATGCACGTACATCAGGGTTGGTATTGGAAGGGCTGAAGATCTGATCGTCGCTTCCATTACCGACCAGCAGGTTCAGGTTGCGGCCGTATATGGGAAAGTCTGCGGCGGGGTCGCTATTCAGTGTACTATATACTGCGCTTACTGCGGCAATAGCGTCAGATGATGTTTTATAGAATTGCCCTGTAACGGTTATTGAATTTGGATCTTCTGTTAGTTTATTGCAGGATGCAGCAATAGTTGCGGCCATGAGCATTGATCCTGCTATTTTTATTGTAATTGTTTTCATTACTAACTGTTTTGATGAGCTTTAAAAAGTGACGTTCACGCCGGCGAGAAAGGTGCGGGTGGCGGGGTAAACACCATAGTCGATCCCCTGCTTGGTATTGTCGTTATCGTAGAAATTTACTTCAGGATTGTAGCCGGTATACTTTGTGATGGTGAACAGGTTTTGGGCAGATACATATACCCTGATTTGCTTTGCACGGATCTTTGAACTGAGTGTTGATGTAAAATTATAGCCGAGCGTAATGTTCTTCAGCTTTACGTAGGAACCATCCTCAATATAACGGTCTGTTACCTGTGGTACGGGTGAGTTGGTAGCTTTGGCAACCGAACCAGTGGGATTGCTGGCGCTCCATCTGTTTAATAACGTTGAAGAAGCATTCAGCGACAGCGTAGGTATCTCCAGCTTTTGCTGTAGCAGGTTAAAGATCTTATTGCCATAAGAGCCTTGTGCAAAGAAAGAGCAATCAAATCTTTTATATGAAATGGTATTGGAAAGACTGGCTGTGAACTTTGGTTGTGCACTTCCGAGATTGTGTTTATCAGCAGTAGTTATTACACCATCTCCACTCCAGTCAACATATTTTGTATCACCGGGTTGTTGCGATACACCTGCCAGCACCGGCGCTCCTTTGGCAAGATCTTCTGCAGTCAGTAACCCCTTAGTACGATATCCCCAGAATGTTCCCACAGGAAGACCTACCTGAACAATTACCGGTGATACCTGCCCCGTAGCGGCTACAGGAAAGAAACTACTGCTTTCACCTAAGCCAAGCACTTTATTTCTGTTGGCAGAAAACAAAATAGTTGACCGCCAGGTAAAGTTTTTACTCTTCACATTATCTGTATTCAGCCCAATTTCAATGCCTTTGTTTTCTACACTGCCTACATTTTCCAGTTCGCTGGCATAACCTGTATACAATGGGAAGGGCACGTATAATAACAGATCGGTTGTCTTTTTATAATAGGCATCAAAGGTGATGCTTACCCTGTTATTAAATAAGCCAAGATCGATACCCGTATTATATTGAGTGGTTGTTTCCCATTTCAAATTAGGGTTAACGATCTGAACAGGGGCAATACCCGTTACGAGTGTGTTGTTGAAATAATAATTGGAAGGCGCCAGCGCGGCAAGTGAGCTATAAGGGGGCACTTCAGAATTACCCGTTTGTCCGGCAGTAATGCGCAGTTTAAGATTGCTTACATAACGATCCAGATCTTTAAAGAAATCTTCTTTATTAATATTCCATGATACACCAATGGAAGGGAAATAACCCCATTTGTTATTAGCTCCTAATCTGGAAGAACCGTCGGCGCGTTCAGACAATGTGATGTTGTATTTATGCAGATACGAATAGTTGACTCTTGCCAAAAAGGAATTTAAGGTTGACTGATGCGCATCTGATAAAGGCAGCACAGCATTGCCTGCATAAGCCAGGTTATTGTAACTGGTAAGATCGTTGGGAAATTTTTGTGCACTGGCTACAGCCGATTCATCTTTTGAAAACTGGGTAGTGTAGCCGGCGAGCACATTTAAAAAGTGTGTATTATTAATTGCATGGTCCCAGGTAAGTGTATTTTCATTCAACCAGGTAACAACAGCCGCTGTACCTACAGAAGCAAATCCGCCGGCAGCATAGCCCGTTGATGAGTTTGCAGGAGAGCCGGTATAGGAAGGCGCATAATAGTTCTGTTTGGTATCTAATAAATCAACACCACCTGTTACTTTAAGTACGAGTTCTTTCAGAATCTTATATTCTGCCGAACCACTTGCGAGAACACGGGTAAGATACGTGCGGTTGGTAGTGGCAATAATATCCTGCAATGGATTGGTAGGTGTGGTGGTATACGGACTGGTAGTGTTATAACTTCCATCGGCATTTTTTATAAGCGACACCGGAGATGATAATATAAGGGAAGGATAGGCGCCACTAAAATTGAGACTGTTATAGGTACTGCCCGTTAACTTATCTTCTGTTGAACGACTGCCAAACACATTGGCGGCAATTTTCAACCGGTCTGTAACATTTCTTTCATAATTAATGCGGGCCGAATATCTTTTGAAGCCAGTGTTTAAAACAGTGCCCTGCTGGTTAAAATAATTACCTGAGATGAGATAACGTGATTTATCATCTCCACCGGCGACTGATAGTTCATGGTTTTGAATGGGCGCATTTCGAAGCGCAGCACTTTGCCAGTCGCTCCCGCTGCCCAATGCTGCAATGGCCGAATCACTGAATGTCTTTGGTTTACCATCGCTTACATTGATATCATTTACCAGCGAGGCCCATTGCGAAGCATTTAATAAAGAAAGTTTTTTGGAAACCTGTTGCGTTCCATAATAAGCGCTGTAATTTATATCGTCGCTTCCCTTTTTTCCACGGCGGGTGGTAATGATAACAAGGCCATTCGCGCCATGCGAACCGTAAATAGCGGTGGCCGATGCATCTTTCAATATTTCAATGGACTCAATGTCGCTGGGGTTGATAGTTGACAAAGCATTTACGCCGGGCCCGTTTGAAGCGCCGGTGTTGGTGTAGTTGTTATTATTGTATACAATAAAACCATCGATAACGTATAAGGGTTCGTTACCGAAATTGATGGAGTTGCCGCCACGCACCCTGATGGTTGCGGAGCTTCCCGGCTGACCTGAGCTTTGCGTAACTGCAACGCCTGGCACAGCACCCTGCAGCAGGTTATCGAAAGAAACAGCAGGCTGAGTAAGCAGATTTTTCGGAACGCTGGTGACAGCTCCTGATACGTCGCTTCTTTTTTGCGTACCATATCCTACCACTACTACATCATTCAACTGCGCATTGAGCTGCCTTAACTTTATATCGACATATTTATAATCGGTTACCTGAACTTCGCGGGATTCGTATCCAACGTGGCTTACTTCATATACAACAGGAACTTTCTGGCCTGTAATAAATGTAAACTCTCCATCTTCATTGGCCACTACATTATGCGTGGTGCCTTTGATATGTATTACGGCGCCTGCCAATGGTTCTTTTGTTTTGTCGTCGATGATTTTACCAACAAGTGATACGTTGCTGTTCTGGGCTTTGGATGATACGGTAATAAATACAGAGAAAATTGCAGGAAGAAGAACCGGAACTATACGCCATAGCAGATTATTGAAAGGCAATAGTTTACCGGTAGGGTATTTTTTATACCTTTGAAACAGATTCATGTTAATGATATTTTATCGTTAATGTAATCCAGGATGGAAATCAGTAAGTGATTGGCGTTACGGACTGACTTCATCCCCAAATGCCGGTAAGAAGTAATTCTTACCGGTTTTTTTATGTTATTTTTTTATTCATACTAATTTAAACTGAAAGGAGAAAATAGCATTAACAGCAACAACAACAGCATTCTTTTAATAGAATGCCAGCATAAAACCGTGTTTTAGTAGTCGGCAGGGAAGAAATCATATTGAAGGATGTTACTCCCATAACAATAGTCATTGGTCTTTTGCAAATATAAAAGAAAAAACAATTAGTCTACCAAATTAGTGGGTAATTTAATTATTAAGCAAAGAGCCCTTATGGGGGCTCTAATGCAATGTGTGTTATATGACTATTTATTTATTTTCTGCTTCCTTTTATTCTGATAACAACCAGGGAATATGCAGGCACTGTATAAGTAAAGGATTTTTTTACCGCAAGTGTTGTTGTTTGAGGTGTAAGGTTCTGTGAGGCATCGCATGAGTTTTCTGCCATAGGATCGCCGGAGAGTATGGTTACATTAGCGGTTCCATTTGCTGCGCCGGTTGCGGACAAATTTACTTTTGCGGGAATGGCCGCAGCGCCATTGTTTACCAGTTTCAATATAACGTCGCCGGTTTCGCTATCTTTTACACAGGATGCTGCAAAGGTTTTTGCCGTATCAGGCAGATCAGTTGTAATGACATTCGGAAAATACAGATCACCTTCATTGGACGAGAATAATTGCTGCGCATAATAATTAATCGTAGGACAAACCTGTGAGCCATTGAAGTAAATAAGATTTGGATTCCATTGTGTATGTCCTTTTCTTCCCAATAAAGGAGCATAGGAAGCAAACCGAACCACATCTCCGTTACGTTCGAGCGATGTCATATAAGTTGCTTCAGCCAGTGCAGAACGAAGGGTATTTTTCCGTTTTACATCATGGGCTGCATATTCACCTACATATACTTTTGAAGCAGCTCTGTTGTAGGAATCATAACGGGCAAGGTTATTTAAGAACCATTCAGGTTTTTCGTAGTAATGTTCATCCACCATATCAACTTTCAACTCGTTGGCAAAACGCCATCCCTGTTCATAATCGTCGCCGGCGGGAAAAGGACCAACGGTACCTACCACGGTTATTTCGGGATGTTTTGCTTTTACCACGTCGTAGATCATTTTAAACCGCTCCCTGAAAACAGGCGTTTGTGCATCTTCATTACCTATACCAACATACTGAAGATGGAAGGGCTCGGGATGCCCCGCGGCAGCGCGCTTTGCGCCCCATGTTGATGTTGCAGGGCCGTTGGCATATTCTATAAGGTCGAGTATATCCTGCGTCCAGGCATTCATTTCATCGAGTGGCAATCCTCTTTGTCCTATGCTGCCGATGCGCCAGGTGCCACCGGAGTTCTGGCAACATACCCCTGCTGCAATAACAGGTAATGGTTTGGCACCAATATCTTCACAAAACTGAAAAAATTCAAAATAGCCTAGTCCAACAGACTGATGATAATTCCATATGTTACGCTGTTCTACTCGTTGTTCAACAGGACCGATTGTATTTTTCCAGCGATAGAGATTGCCTAGTCCGTCGCCATGGGCCAGACAGCCTCCGGGGAAGCGCATGAATTTCGGATGTAGATCGGCAATGGTTTGTGCGAGATCTGACCGTAATCCATTGGGTCTGTTTTTAAATGTATTTTGCGGAAAGAGTGAGATCATGTCCAGCGCCAGTTTACCTTTTGCTTTGGCAAGAATTTCAAGCTTTGCGCTATCATCATTTTCTGTAGCTGTGATGGTGGCGGTATATTTTTTCCATTCTTTTGAATTGGTTGAAAATGTAACTGAATCTGCGACATTTCCTTTTTTACCTTTTAGCTTAACCGTTATAGGAACGGCATTATCTGACAGCTGACGTACAAAAACGGAGAAGTTATATTTTTGACCGGCTCTTACTACAATGCCATCAAAGCCGGAATTGGTAAGACCTACTCCTTCCCTGCCCTCATCTTCGACGTTTAATACTACATAATGCGGGTTGTTGGCATGTACCGGTGCATTTGTTTCTATTGAAATAGTTCCATATCCAAAACCTTCTGTTGTGTACTCCCAGGCGGTAAGTGGGTTCCATTCTTTTCTGTCGGCGGGGTTATATTCAAATGAGCGGTTTTGTATCAGTTCAGCGTACAGACCTCCATCTGCTGCATAATTAAGATCTTCGAAGAAGATACCAAACAGCGAAGGGCTGATGGGTTTGGCTGCAGGTATTTTTATTTTTGCAGTTGACTGATTGGGTTGCGCCGATGCGGCTACAAGCATCAAAAAACAGCTTAATAGTAAGCAGGTCAGTTTTTTCATATAGGCAATCATCAATTTAAATGTAATTTATACATTTAAATGGAAAATGGCGCAATAAATTGAAAACAAAAAGAACATTGTGCTTTCACAAAAAGAGTATGAGGACCTTAGGATGAAGGCGGTATCGAAAGCAATTTATTTACATCCGGTAACCAGGAATTATAGTTCTATATACTCTATCTCTACCCGCTTTTTTCGTGCCGGGCGGTTGAGGCAAACGAAAAAGAATTTGTGAATTGCATTAGAAGGATATTAGGCTATAGCTGCTGCCAGAAAATCAATAGCGAAATATGCTGATTTGATATTCAGACAATCGAATTGGGTTAGACAATAAATACAACAAAAAACTATTTGAAGTGTTTCAGCGGCTACACCGCAAATCAGCGTTTAATCAGCCAGCAAAGCACTCATGTAACCGACTCTTATTATATCTTTGTATGATCAATGTAAAGTCGCGGATTAGAGTATGATGGAGGCCAACCCGCCGCAATTCCTTTTGTATTAAGAAATTTTAGTGATCAGGCATTGAAAATCAGTCTTCAGGATAAAAGGAAGGGAGGGCTGGCATAATTTTTTCATTGGTTATCAGTTATTTCAAAAATCTTAAACACCCTTCGATCAACACATAAATCAGCCGTGATAAATGTCCAACCAGACGAATTTAAACTTGCATTCGTATATTGACCTTCAAGATAAATTTGCACACCTGGAAACTCTTGTAAATTCCATTCCCGCCCTGGTTGCATACATAGATTGCAACATGGTTTTACAATATTGCAACCGACCTTTTAAAACCTGGTTCAATATAAATGGAAAAACAGCCGGGCAAAAGTTTCCTTTGATAGTCGGCTCAGAAATATTCGGTCAGGTGCAACGCCATATGGGTAAAGTGCTCGTGGGCGAACGTGCACATTTTCAAATTTCAGTTAATAATCGCAATAATTTCCAACACCTCGAAGCTACGCTTTCTCCCCATTTTGACAAACGAGCTCAGGTAGAAGGCTTCATTTTTCACTGCTCAGATGTTACTGAAAAAAACAAGACCGAAAGGGCTCTTAAGGATTACTTTGAAAATGCATCCATCTGCCTGCATTGGGTGAATTCCGATGGTATCATTATTTGGGCAAATTACGCAGAACTTAAGCTGTTAGGCTACACGGAAAAAGAATACATCGGGCGCCACATTTCAGAGTTTCATGCTAATAAAAGCGCCATCGATGATATCATGACCCGTTTGATCAATAAGCAGCGAATTGTGAATTACGATGCGGATCTTATCTGCAAAGATGGCTCTATAAGACACGTGACCATAAATTCTTCGGCTTTATGGGAGGGTGAAAAATTTGTTCATCCGCGATGCTTTACAATTGACGTAACTGAACAGAGACTTGCTGCAAAAGCCGTAATGGAGAGTGAAGAACGCTTCAGACAGATAGCAAGCCTCGTTCCATTGGTAATCTGGACTACCGATGAAAAGGGCGATTGCAACTTTCTGAGTTCAAAATGGCAGCAATTAACTGGCAAATCCATGCAGGAGGGTCTGAAGAGGCAATGGTTCAATTTTATTCATCCTGATGACCGGGATAAGATCATCAATTCATGGATGAGCTCTTTTCATGCCCGCAAATCGTTTGAAGGAAAATTCAGGTTTTTGATTGCATCGGGAAAGTATATTGTGGCCTATGCAAATGCAAGTCCCATATACGATACCGAAAAGGAAGTTACAGGATACATAGGGATTCTTCAGGATATCTCGGCAGAGGAGCAAATAAAGTATTCACTGGAGAAGATTGTATTGGAAAGAACGGAAGACCTCAGGAAAAGAAATAAAGAACTGAGGCAGGCGGAAACGGTATTGAAGGAGAAGAATGAGGAACTTGAAAAGATCAACAACGAGTTATCATCCTTTGCACATATTGCCAGTCATGATTTGCAGGAACCGTTGAGAAAAATTCAGATGAACTTCGATAAACTTTTTACCATTGAAGGAGATAATTTTTCAGAACAAGGCAAGGATTTATACCACCGTATTACTGATTCCACCACTCAAATGAAAAACCTGATCAGGGATTTGTTAGCTTATGCGCAGAGTAATAACTATGATGGGAAGCTGGAAGAAGTTGATCTGAATTTAATTGTTAAAGACACAATAAATGTACTTGACGCAAAAATCACTGAAAAAAACGCAACGATCAATGTTGGAGAATTGCCTACATTGAAAATTGTTCCGTTTCAGTTTCACCAATTATTTTTAAACTTATTGAATAACGCATTAAAATTCTCCAAACCAGGTGTAAGTCCCCACATCGTGGTATGCAGTGAATTGGTTAAAAGCAACGGTATGCTCAGTGGCCTCCCAAAAGTAGATAAGGCTTTTTATCATCTTACTGTTTCAGATAACGGAATTGGGTTTGAACCTGAGCAGTCTGAAAAGATTTTTGAGATGTTTTATAGATTACATGGACGCGCGAAGTATGAAGGAACGGGCCTTGGCCTTGCGATCTGCAAGAAAATAGTAGAGAATCACAAAGGAGTGATAATTGCAGAAGGCAAACAAAATGAAGGAGCTGTTTTTCACATTTACTTGCCTGTTGAAGAATGCTGAAGTTTATTAACCATTATCCGGACTTATCGAAAAAATCATATTAATTATTCCAAAAAAGTAATCTTATGTATTCCCTGAAAAACAATAATGAGGGATGGGCCACGAGTTCCAATGAAGTATTTTGGGGCGAGATCGCACCATGTGAGCACGTTGTTCAGATTTATGAAAATGATGAATCGTTTCTTGACCTGCTGACAGGATTCGTTGGTGGTGGTGTGAATGTGGGTGAATGTGCTGTGGTTATTGCAACAGCGGCTCATTTGACAGCTTTGGATCAGCGACTTGCTGCTTTAGGGCACTCCGTTCCTTCTTTAATCTCCCAGGCTCAGTATATTCCTCTCGATGCAGAAGAAACTTTGTCGAAATTTATGGTACATGATTGGCCAGACGAGAATCTTTTCAATAAGGTCATCACTGAAGTTATAGTGAAGGCAAGAGGAAACAATCGTAAAGTTCGTGCTTTTGGTGAGATGGTGGCGATCTTATGGGCAAAGGGACAGGTCGGCGCCACGGTAAGGCTGGAACATCTTTGGAACAAGTTCTGTGAAAATGAAGCCTTCTGTTTGTTCTGTGCATATCCTGAAAGTGGTTTCACCCAGGACGCTGCAGAATCAGTTATGCATATTTGTAGCGCCCATACAAAAATGATTACAAGTGTAGCAAAAGGCAAGAACGATGTTTTTTACAAACCAGTAAAACAAAAACAAGCTAATTAATCGTCACCGGCGGGTTAAGAAAATGAGTAAATGATGGAAAGTAACTCTTTGGCTATTACACTATAGCCCGATATCGAGTGAGGTTTTCTAATATATCTAAGGCAACCAGCATTTTTACAAATATTTTCGTCTTCCTTTCTGGATGAGGAGGTTAATACGACGACAGGAATCTTATTAAGATCATTGTCATTTTTAAGGATTTTTAATACCTCAAATCCGTTTAACAGAGGCATATTCAAATCCAGCACAATCAAATAAGGAAGGATTTTATTGGGATTTGCTTTTTTATATTCCAGGATTTCTAAAAGTGATTTTCCATTTTCAGCCTCGCACAAGTGTCCACTAAAAGAGTTATCTTGCAATGCTTCCACCAGGAACATTCTGTCATCAGCGTCATCATCTGCTAATATTACATCGCATTTTTTAATCATTTAGCAAAACTACACAAATTTGTTTTTTCTGTAGTAACGCGATTAATTTAATTTGTTTACGAATTTGAACTCTATTATTTTTTTATGGATCAGTTTGTATTAAAGCGAAATAACGTTAACGTCACAGGGAAAGGGTCTATACCTATGATGATGGCACATGGTTTTGGCTGTGACCAGAATATGTGGAGATATATATTGCCAGCATTTGAAAGGGATTACCGTGTCGTTTTATTTGACTACGTTGGCTCCGGAAAATCAGATTTATCAGCGTATAATAAAGAAAGATACGGCGATTTAAACGGGTATGCTGAAGATGTGCTCGATGTTTGCCGGGCCCTTGAATTACAGGATGCTATATTTATAGGACATTCGGTAAGTAGTATTATTGGAGTGCTGGCCGCAATTAAAGAGCCTTCTTATTTTTCGCATTTAATATTAGTCGGCCCTTCCCCAAGATATATTAACGAGGACAACGGATATATAGGCGGCTTTGAACGTAAGGACATTGAGGACCTGCTGCATACAATGGAGAGTAACTATATTGGCTGGGCTAATTTTCTGGGCCCCGCCATTGTGAAAAACCCTGACCGCCCGGAGTTGGCCGCTGAATTGACGGAAAGCTTTTGCTCTACCGACCCTCTAATAGCAAGGCGTTTTGCCGAAGCTACCTTTTTTTCTGATAACCGGCAGGATTTAAGAAAAATAAGTCATCCAACACTTATCATGCAATGTTCCGACGATCTGATAGCTCCATCTGAAGTAGGTGACTACATGCATCAACATATAAAGAAAAGTGTGCTGAAAGTATTAAAAGCCACAGGCCATTGCCCGCATATGAGTCATCCGGAAGAAACCATTGAGGTAATACAACAATACTTACAATTTTCAGGTATCAATGCGTAAGAAAGAAGTAATAGATTCAGATGAACTAATGCAACAGCTTCCCTGCGGCATTATATCATTTTTTGATGACGGAACTATTCATACGGTTAACGATTTACTGTTGACTCAGCTAGGCTATTTGTCTTCAGATTTACAGAATGCAAAGGTGGAAAGGATATTATCTCTCGCTTCCCGGATTTTTTATCAAACCCATTTGTTCCCGTTGTTAAAATTGCAAGGCAGAGTAGAAGAAATTTTTCTTACTTTAAAAACAAAAGAAGAAAAGGAAATTCCTGTTTTGTTGTTTGGCAACAGAGTATCAACCAATGGGCAATGGCGGAATGTTTGTTTAACAGTCCCGGTATCGCAGCGTAAAAAGTATGAAGATGAAATACTGAGAGCAAAACGGGAAGCGGAAAGGATTGCTCGCGAGAATGCAGATCTTATAATGATTCAACAACAACTGGAAATAAATACAAAACTGCTCGATAAACAGATTGTTCGGCTCACACACATCAACGAAGATTATAAGGAACTCAGTAAGGTAATTGCTCACGATCTTCAGGAGCCTATCAGGAAGATCAACATTTTTACAAACATTATAAAAGATCACTTTCCCGCTGAAGACAAAAAAAGAATGGCCTATTTTAAAAAAATAAACGAGTCAATTTTACGTCTTTCCCAACTGACTGAAAGTCTTGGATTGTATGTTGACGTTGACACTTCCAATGAAACTTTACAGACCATATCACTAAGCGATACAATAACTGCCTCTTGTGCCCAGGCGATGCAGGAAATGAATTTTGAAGAATTTGAGTTGGATATCGATGAATTGCCTGGCTTAAAATGCTTTCCCGATCAGATTAAGCAATTATTTTATCAACTTATAAAAAACTCCATCCAGTTTAGGTATCCAAACAGGAAACTAAAAATAGCTGTAACCGGCCTTATTGCCCGGTACAATGTATTCCGGGCACATGAGAACCGTTATCAATATGTTGATTTTGCAAAAATTGAAGTAAAGGATAATGCAATGGGATTCAGCAACAGCTTAGCCAGCGATATTTTTCGGTTGTTCAGTAAACTGGAAAAAGATACACCAGGTATCGGTTTTGGCCTCGCTTTATGCAAAAAGATTGTAGACAATCATTTCGGTACCATTACCTGCAATTCACAACCAGGTGAAGGAACCACATTTACGATTTTATTACCATTGTAAATCGTGGTCGGATGTATACTTTGATTCAGCCGGGCTTTAAATCGAACGACCTGACGCCTCTTGTAAATTCATGTGAGGACAACTGGAGAAATTTCTGCCTATTATGATTTAGGCTGCCTCCATCGACATCCGGAGGCTGAAGAGTACATTGGCGGCTTTCTATGTCTGCATGGCTCGCAATTTGTATAGAAAGAAAAGTGAATTGTTATTGCGGCAACCTCCCTTTAGGCCACAACAATCAGAAGTTAACTACTTAGTTTTTTGTAACTTACTAAGTTTTGAGATCAATAAAGCAACAAATCACACCGTTGAATTATGGAACAAAAAGTATGGTTTATCACCGGTTCATCGAAAGGCTTCGGTAATGAATGGGCAAAAGCAGCGTTGCAACGCGGAGATAAAGTAGTCGCTACTGCTCGTAATATTGACAGTCTGAAAGATTTACAGGTAGAATTTAAGGAAGCGGTTTTGCCGTTGCACCTTGATGTTACAGATCGTGCCGCGTGCTTTTCTGCCATAGAAAAGGCACATCAGCATTTTGGAAGAATTGATGTTGTGGTGAATAATGCAGGTTATGGCTTGTTTGGCATGGTGGAAGAAATAACTGAAGCTGAAGCAAGAGCCCAAATGGACACAAACTTCTTTGGCGCATTATGGGTTACCCAGGCGGTTTTACCAATTATGCGCAAACAACAAAGCGGGCACATTATGCAGGTATCAAGTGTAGGGGGTATTATCGCTAATGTGAGCCTTGGCTTATATCATGCCTCGAAATGGGCCTTAGAAGCATTTTCTGAATCTTTAAGCAAAGAAGTAGCGAGTATGGGTATTCGTGTTACACTTATTGAACCGGGTGGTTATGCCACAGACTGGGGAGGAAGCTCTGCCGTTCATACAACTGCCCTCGCAGCTTATGAGAAGATAAGAGAAGAACGGGCAAAAATGAGGGGCGTTTTCAAGTACGGAGATCCTAAAGCAACCGGTTCGGCTATCCTGCAAATTGCCGACGCGGATGAACCGCCACTTAGAATTTTTCTGGGCGAACAACCTCTTCAATGGGTAAAAGACCAATATCAAAAAAGATTAGAGACCTGGGAAAAATGGCAACATGTGTCTATAGAGGCACAGGGTAAGTAACAAATGAAACTAATAATTGAAGGGAAGGTTTTTTCTTGTACGTTGTAAAGTACCTTGTAGTAATTATCCTTTAAAATGTGAAGGCCGTTTTTCGAAACGATCTTCAGATTTCATTAAAAGCCCCTTCAAATCCAATGACTTGAAAGGGCCTTGTATTTTAGTCGGACAATTGGACCAATTCGAACCAATTAATGCAGGATCTAAAACACATGCGGACTGATTCAACCCAGCGTTTAATTCAACCGGTATGGCAAATCTGGATTTATGATATTTGCACCCAAGCCGCATTCGGAGCTTGCCCAAAATATCCGGTCGTATTTATGATAAATCTTCTCATGCCCCCATTTATTGGATTATTATCCGCCCATTCACTTCCCTTGGGAAATATTTCATTGCTGTAAATTTCAGATCCTGAACCTGAGCCATCGCCCATCTGCTGAATAAATTTTTGCGTGAAATTGTTTGCAAAATATATGTTTGATGCCGTTTCGCTTGCGGGCCTGTCCATAGTAATTACCCCGGTCGAAGAATTATATGACAACATTCTGGCTTGTTGATAATAGGAGCGAAATCCATAAAAGCCTTGAATGGAAACAAAGCCTCCGGCATTTATGACACCCTGGATGCTTCCAAAATCCTGTACTACATCTGTAATCTGGTTGCTGCCATTGGTAATTGACCCCATAAAGGTCAAACCGTAAAGGGTATAAATCTGTCCCAAAAGATAATTTCCACTGGATATTCCATTTGGTACATATGAGACCGTATAGGTGGTTGCTCCGATTGCACTTACTACTCCCAGTATATATCCTGTAGTTCCATTATAAATTAATCCGCCGATAGTAACTCTGTTCAAGTCTGCGGCAGTAGGGGGGGTAACTGTCGCAACGTTTGCTGAAATTGAAACCGTTGATAAGCTAAAGTTTAACCCGTCTGCCCATATAATGCCTGCGGGGTTAGGATTATAGGACATATTTATTCCTATCCTTTTTCCCTGGCCCAACTGATTTATGTCTATAAACGAATACCTGCCTGAAGCAAAATAAAAGTGAAAATTTTGCTTTTGATCAAATATATCTGTAAGAGGATTTACAATAGAATTGCCGCCATAATATATAGAACAATCCTTAAGATATCCATTGTTAACTATAAAAGGCACCTCATTAAATGAACATTTTTCAAAAACATTCCCACTTAATATCATTCTATTATTATTTCCATAATATCGAAAGGAGCAATTCTTAACGGTGACACCTGATCCTTTAAAGTGATAATTAGAAGGGTAAGCAGCAAAAGTCGACAAGTCAACAAAATCAAACAAAGAGTCTTCGAGACTGCCTCCCTGTGATTCGGTCCATTCACCTACAGTTCCCAAAGATTCAGCATAAATATTTTTAACATACAATGGAAAATAACCGGTTCCATGCCGTTGTATAAATGTATTTAATGATCCGGCTACATTAACGTTGGAAATAAGCCAGTTACCTGGAGTCACAGCTCCATACCCACCAGAAACACCGGAATAAAAGAAAGTATGGGTCTGGCCCCAAACGGCGGCAAAGTCAATTCTATTCGTCTTTTCCTGATCCTGACATCCAACAACGCAAGCTTTACAAGCAAAAAACTGCGTCTTTGTTATTGATGTTAATTCTGCATTTGAAGTCAATCCTGAAGGAGATGTTATTATTCCCACAACAAAATTGGATATAAAACAATCTTCAATTATGGTGCCGGTAGAACCTCCGGAACCAGTTCCCCTATAAAAATTCGTACTTCCTCCTGAATTCAATCCCGGGTACCCTCCATCGCCTGGCGTTGTTGAAGAAAATGGATCAATAACGATTCCGGAATAAGGTGAATTAACACTATCACGGGAAACCCCATCAGTAAAGGAACTAAATGAACAGGTAAAGAAGTTATAGCCATTCGTATAAGGCGGGGTAAATCCTCCTAGAAATTTTATTTTCTTTATTTCAACACCTTTACCATTTTCAATTCCTAATGCAAAAGTATCTAAAAAACCATTTGTCCTTATGGTTGTGCCTCCGGTGGAAGCCTGCCAAAATGATGATTCGCCTTCAATGCTTAGGCAACATTGAGTGTAAACTGTACCGTTCCAGTTATAAACAATTAAAGGGCTATTAATATAATAGGTGCCGGCAGGGATAAAAACAGTTTTCATTAATGGATTTGCGATAACGGTGTCAATGGTTTTTTGGATAGCTGGTTGAGAGTTTCCTGAACCACTAAGAGCGCCAAACCACATCGCTGAAAATTTTTCATTGGCCAAACCTGCATTGGAAATTGTAATTGCAGTATCAAAACATTTTTGATGAAACCCTGCTGATATAATTAAATTTGTTAGGGTACCCGAACCAGCAAAATATGAACCTTGTCTGAAAAGTAAGGTTTTCCCATTGGCATTCACAGTCCCGTTAATTGTAACAGCACCTCCGGCGGGGAAATCCACGATTAAACCCAGATAAGCAGGATTGGAAAGAATCGAATTAAGAGTGGCAGTTTGGTCAGTCCCATTTGTCAAAACTCCCAGGTCCGATGATAACGGAAAACTTGTAGGCATAAGTTAAGGTTTAATTTATTACAATATAAATCATTCGGTGAAGTATATACTACTATTGTTGAAACTTATTGGGTTGGTGAACACGTTTTATGAAAGCCCTGAAACGTGCCGTAACCGCCGAAACACTTCAGATATCAATTGAAAAAAGGAAAACTACACCTATAGCTATAGTGTTATATACCAAAGTTACATCAAGGGCACAAACTATCGCAGGCACGAGACGGTTATATTAAGTCACAAAAACACTTAGTAAGATATGATGCTTTATTTATTAATCCTTTCGATGTTTCCTTTCGTGAACGAATCATTTATTATTTAGAATAGCTATATCAGCGGATTCATTTACAAGAGTGGTTGCATTTGCTATTAGCCAGCTTGAAGATCGGTCTTTTGCATCGAAATCGTCAAGCTAAATCATAGTGTTCAAGTCATCTATAGCTTCTGTTAAAAGATCCATTGTTGCATAAATAGCGGTACCTCATGCATTCATCGTCCTGTTTTAGTTTTCCGTTTTATGACAAGTCATTGGGTCGTTAGGACACCCTGCGATTGGCGCCTTGTTACCAGTGATTGGCCTTGATTCAACCTCTTTGGCACCTCTATGACACCTCTTTGGGTCCTCGGCGCCCGAGGACCCAAAGAGGTAAATCCGAGGACCCAAAGAGGACCCAATGAGGACCCAAAGAGGAGAAAATTTGGAATTCCGAGGAC
>Ga0105239_10000788_pt1 | contig 44958 bp, 33 predicted proteins | sample KBSC44metaG_FD_92761 | JGI IMG/M metagenome (GOLD analysis project Ga0105239, IMG submission 92761) | Corn rhizosphere microbial communities from Kellogg Biological Station, Michigan, USA - KBS C4-4 metaG | ecosystem: Host-associated > Plants > Roots > Rhizosphere > Soil | place: Michigan, USA...
AGGCCCTTGGCGCCGAGACCTTATCGACGTCTTTACAAGTCTTGGGTGCCGCACAGACGGCCCCCAAACTGCCCGTAATCACACTATCACCGCCGATCGCCAATCACGTGAGAGTCACGTTTCTCTCCTACGGTCTAATATTTTTCCGGTATTAGTGTCACCTGACCCTCCCAGTGGGATGGCTCTGGCTCGCTTTTGTGCATTTTGCTAATTGCTCGTGGCTCCCTTAGCCCCAACGTATTCGGTACGAATCCTCCGTGCTCCATACTGAGCCAAGAATATGACTCGCTATACGTGAGGTGAACGAGCACTACCAGAAACTTCGCAAATCTTCCTCCTCCACAGGACTACAGATGCGTCGTGCTCCTCTCACCCCACGGCCCGCCTCCCGTGCCAGCATCCATTGCACTGGCATCAACACCTCTGCGGGAGCGGTGACGTTGTGATGGCTGCGTATTCGTCTACAACCGTCATCCACTTGGCTCCTTGAGAATTTAATTGACCCTCGGGCCTCTGATATATCCGCTGTTGCTTGGCCACCATTGAGGCGTTCAGCTATATGTACCTATTCTGGGTTATATACTCCATATGCTGCACTTGTGAGTTTTGGTTCTTGAAGAAGTGTTTTAAGAAACTTCCTCGCCGCTGTAGGCTCTTTCCATTTTGCATTTGCTGTTCTTCATTGAATTCCTTCTCCGTCATGTCTACCACCATCACCCAGACCATCTCTCCCACTTTCAAAGTTACGGGGGATCTTCCCAAAACGCTATCCCCAGGCTTACCTCTCGACCTATCCAAATATCCCAAACTCTCCCCACAGCAGGTAGGTCATCTTCGGCACTTCTACAATCTCGCTTTCCAGCAGGATGGAGAATGGCGGCACATGGGTGTTCTCGAGCCAGGCCAAGAGTTCCTGGATGCTTACCGTTATCAACTGGCCAACATGAGCTATGCCGCTGCCGTGGCTCACTACCACCGTCTGCCTGCCCTGCGTACCATTTTCAAGCCTCTCATGCGCCAATTAATCCACAAAATGCTGCGCCGCGACGTCTGGGGCTATTGGTTCAACACCTCCCACGGCGGGATCCTCACCGACCCATCATTGAAGGAGCTCCGCAAACCCTGGCCTGACCCAGTGGTCAAGGAAAACATTATGTATAGCGGCCATTTGTTACTCATGACCAGTCTTTACGGCATGCTTTTCGACGACGACGAGTTTGAGAAGGAAGATTCCCTTGTCTTCAAATGGGATCCCATTTTCTGGGGCTTAGGCCTGGAGGAATTCAAATATAGCAACCGGACCTTGCAAAACGCCATCCTCGACGAGATGGAGCGCAACAACTGGATTGGTGTCTGCTGTGAACCCAACGTGGTCTTCATCGTGTGCAATCAATTCCCGGTATGTCTTGTGACAGGCCTATTCCATTACGCGACCAATGGCTAATCTTGATCTTAGCTTATTGCCATCCGTTACAACGACGTCCGAGACGGCACTAAAACAATGGAGGAGATCCTCCCAAAGTACCAAGCGGCATGGGCAAAAAAGCGTGGCATGGTGGGTGACTCAAAGCTGTTCAACGATTGGTGGATGGTCAAGCAGGACTTCGTTGTCCCTGCCCAAGATTTGGCGTTCACAGCATGGTAAGACTGAAGCACAGCCCCCACGCCATTCGTTTGCTGTTCCCACCGCCTCTAAAGGTAACCCACTTACCCGTCTTTTCTGCTAGGGGCGGCGCATTCCTCCACAGCTGGAACCCAAGTGTGGTAGAGGAGCTATACGAAAAACAATCATTCGGATTCATCACACACTCCACCACCGGCGAGACCAACTTACAACCGCCCATCGTCGCAAACCACGTTCGGACAATCGCCGCAGAGGACCCCTCACTATCAGAAGCGGAACTCCTACGGAAAGCCGCGGCGAAAGCGAAGGAGGATATCGCCGCGTCCGGAAAACCGCCATTCCCATACACGAAGCCGTCCTTCGGCTACGTGACCCAATGGCTATCAGAGCTCGGTAAGGACTCCGAGCTCAACGGCCTCCTCGCGTACGCCGACGCACACCTGAACCCAGAATGGGAGGACGGCGGGCTGTTCTACCGGCGCAATGATGAAGCCTTCTCCTTCGACAGCGACGAAGACCAGAGCCCAGTCAAATGGACTTTCATGTCACCCTACACAGGCAATACGGCGCTCGGGTACGCGCGCCTCAATGTGCAGGACGGGCAGCGCATCATGTACGAGAAACCCTGGACCGCCGAGCACCTGCAAACGACACCCTACATCGACAACCTGCACTTCGTGGGCGAGAACAAAGGCGTGAGCGTCCTGCGCGGCCAGTGGGATGCAGATGCCGGTGCGCTGGTCCTGACCGTGCGCGGATGGGACTACGTTGGAAAAGGGTGCGAGGAGCAAGTCATGATTAATCCTGTGGCGAGGAACCTCGAGCCCGGGAGATGGGCGTTGTATGTGCAGGGTAAATTGGTGGTCGCGAGGGATATAGTCAAGAAGGGTCATGGCTTTGAGGCTGCTGTGTCGGTCCGCAAGGGTGAGGAGATCGATGTCGTGTTCCTGAAGGCTTGATTACTCATGCGCTGATGGGCGAAAGCTTGTCGACACACTAGTTACATAAAGATGCCATTCACTATCTCTTCGACTTTGGTTCTGCAATAAAAGACCCTGGCACCCAAAACCACAACTTTCCCTGTTCCCAGGGACTACTAGGTACACTCGGCTTGCGAGTGGTCCGCTTGTCCTAAGTTCTACTCCTCCCTGTTTGCTTCCATCTCATGATCCATGATATCAAGTGGGTAAATCGGTCGTGCCACGTAGGCGAGTGCCTTGCCCCAATTCTGGTTGAAGTTTACCTTGGAACTAATACCTTTAGCCACCTCCCTTGGTAGGCAGCTACTTCTCAAACGCCTTCAAGTACCTACAATTCAAATTCCAATCCCTCCAAACAAGACACGGGGATGTCCCGCCAGGATAGGTAATTGCATTGATCACCGCCTCTCGTACGAGTACTAGAAGTAAGATTTCTGCTATGCCATCATCTCGTACCCACTAGCCCAAACCCAGAAATGATCTCAAAAAGAATTCTGAGTGGCGTGCCCAATACCACATTAGAACAAATCTCGCTCGGGGTTTAGAAATGCCTAATCAGGGCAAAGTATCGAAGAGGGCGCTGTGATCCGCTTCGTCCTGAGACGGCTTGATGTTTATTGGCGCTCGGGCTTCATGTCTCGGCAGGGGCTATTTCTGGGGAACCTGGTTGGAGCCTCTCTGCGGATTTCGGGGTTATCACATCTTTGCCCCATAGGGGAGGGGCTAAAGGCAACTGTAGTAATACAGTCCCAAACTTGAAGCGTTCTGGCCCTTGGGGCTGAGTGTGGCCGGGCCGCTCCCGATGTGATGCAAAGAGTACTGTAAAGAGAATGCACAATTGTGAGTAGGATTTGGAAAGTGGACGGACCCTCAGCTTCGGACGAGGGGTGCGGATCCTCGACTTCCGCAAGGAAGCCTCGGCCGAGAGTTGCATGAAGTGTCGGTCATATGTATCACCGCATGTTGAACGCGGTCAAATCAGTTCAAGACGCCGCTCTCTCGCAAGCCAGCAAGTAATTCCGGCTCAAGGAATCTCTTGACATCGACATCTTCACTCAATCCTTTGCGCCTTCTTGTTTTGAGTACAAAGTCCCGTGCCGCTTGTTGTGGGCCTGCCATCTCCAGAGGCCGGATGCGGATGCTCTTATCGAGTGGGTCGCCAGGGACCACGTCCCAGCGATCGAACACGAGAGACACGCTAGCTGCTCCCTGATTGTGAATCCGGAGATCGGTCTCGAAGCCGAAGCTGTCAATGACGGGGAGGAGTGCTTTGGCGGCGTACAATGGGGTGCCGGCAACTGGTCCGTCGGAAACAACATGCCCTCGTCGCTTCATCAACACTGTGTAGAGGCCAGAAATGGAGTCTGCAGGGCCCGTCATGTGTACGCTATAGATGGGTTCCATGAGTCGTGGTCCGCCCATGAGGAACGAGCTGTAGACCGCTCTTCTCGCAGTCGGAATGATTTGACCACCTCCTCTGTAGATGGCTTCGGAGGCCAACTCTGCACCCGTCACACGGAACTTGGTATTGCGGATAGGCTCTTCACATAAGGGGCCTTCCCTTGTGCCCCATGAGAATCCCTGCTTGATGCTCTCTTGAACCGATTTCAACAACTTCTTATCGGTTGTCGATGGTAGTGTGTCGTCACATAGAATATTTGGCCCCATCTCCTCTGGGCCAAATGCCCAGATCGACCTTGCAGCAAGCTTGTCCCATTCGTACTTCTCCTCGAAGAAGTTAGCAACCTTTCTTATTGGCTCTCGAATCTTGACCACGCCGGCTTCAATGTCTTCTGCAATTCCATCATCGAGCGGCTCCGCAATCATGGTCAATTTGTTCTTCTTGTTCGGTGTCAACGCATAGCACATGATTGCACTTGTCTCAGTCACAGTTTCGCAGAATCTTGTGACTGGATCTGACACTTTGATGTCCATTTCTGCATAGAGCGTGCGAAGATCATGTAGCACACAGTCCATGTATAACTCGCCCGTCCCGAGAACCACGTGCTCTCCAGATTCCTCAACCTTCGTTGTGATGAGTGGGTATGATTTATTGATCTTGCGTAGTCCCTCAAGCATTTTTGGAAGTTCAGAGGGATTGATGGGTTCAACGGCGACTTTGAAAACGGACTCTGTAAAGTGCCGAATGGGCCGGAAAATATAGGCGTCTTCGTCGTTGGGAAATTTCGCCGCTACAACCGTGGCCGTTTTCACGATGGAATTATCGATTCCAGAGAGGAGGACAGTGTTTCCAGCAGGGACGCCGGAAACTGGGATGTTGTATCGAGAGCACCCCAGAAATGTGCCAGTGATAATGGCATTTGTGGAATCCTCCTCATCTTCAAGACTATAAGCTTCACCGAGAACTCGAATCTGTTGTTCCGGTGAGACAGTGCCAGACATAACACGGCCAAAGGCATTGAAGGTCTTCGCGTCCGGAGAGCTGAATAGCTTGGTGAGATGGATAACTAAAGGACCATCTGCATCACAGGTTAACATGGCCTTGCCAACCTCAGAGTCTAAAGGACCAGTGTAATAATTGTCCAGAGTTCTCTTTGCACCTTCGACGGGTGAGGGAAGATGTTGCACGACCATGTCGACAAACCCCGCAGCTGGGCCAAAAAATTGTGCGCATACCAGCTCAAGAAGGACCTTTGCGTCTGATTTCAATTGTGATGGCTTCAAGGATATACCCAAAGTCTCAAGCGTTGCTTCAAGGTCTTCTGGGCTTTCACTGATCGTGTGAGAATAAAGCTTGTAAATAGGCTCGAGGACAAAGTTGACGAATGCTCTTTTCGCACCTTCTTCGGCGGCCTTTCTAGTAAACTTGCGGCTGCGCGGGTTGAAAAAGATGTCGCCCCATAGTCGCTTCGAGAATTCCAAGGCGTCGACTTTTGGATATGTTTCGGCATACATTCTCGCAAATGAAGGGAGGGTGAAGACCCATTGCATTGATGTAGAAGCAAAAGCAACATTGCCCTTCTCTGGGGATAACCTCCTCGCCTCCCCTCTTCCCGGTATGGTGTTCTCAATGATGGTATTCACCTCTTCTACGACATGTTTTAGCTTGAAATAAGCATCCGTTGGCGGGATCTTTAATTCGAGGATTAAGCGATCCATTTTGTTGATAACAAGCACCATGGGTAGGTTTTCCAGGACTGCATGCTTGATGACTTGTTGAGTGTTGATTTGAACACCTTCAACAACGTCCACGACCAGAACAACGCCATCGACTAGTCTGAGACTTGATGCGACTTCATCCACAAAGTTCACATGCCCCGGGGTATCAATAACGTTTAGAATATGTGATTTTCCCCGAGTCCCTTGCATAACGAGAGAAATTGGGGCAGCTTTAATAGAAACACCTCGTTCTCGTTCGAGAAAATGAGTGTCTGTATATCTCAGCTGTTCATCTCGTCTTCTGCCAATTCTCTTGTCAAGTCGCTCTTGAAGATTGTGCGTCTGCATGACCAGCATATCCACAAACGCAGTCTTGCCATGGTGCAGATGTCCCGCCACCGCAATGTTTCTGATCCCCTCTGGGAAGCTCAGGAGATCGGACATGAACTCTCTCGAGTAGTAGACAGGAGGTAAATCCGCTTCTTGCACTTGGAACTTTTTCTGTGTGACCGGTGCAATTATTGGTTGGGTCAGTGGTTGGGCATCTTCCTCTTGGACCAGAGTTTCAACATCCTGGCCATATATTTGCTGCGCCGTGGGATAATATTGCTTGTCCTCGTGGAGAATGACTGCATTCGAGGGTCCACCATCATCAACATCCATTACTTGATCATCCTGCAGTCGTTGTTCCTCCTCCGAGTCTTCGTCGTAGTCGTAGTTCTGGCCGGCATCGCCATTTTGTGTGCCATCCTCGTCGGAGACAGCCTCGCCAATAAAGTTGCCGAACCTACATCAGTGTCAGTAAAAATGATTGTCGGACGCGTCAATGTTCTTCTTACTCATCGTAAAGGTCATCCATGGCTGCTTGCAAGGTCAGGAAATCCTAGCTTGGCTGGCGGGGAAATGAGTCGCATGAATGAATTGTTTCGTGAAATTTGCGAAGTTGGGGTAAAGATCTGGTGCTGTTCGCTCCATTACTCCGACGTTTACCCGAGCCTTGCCAAATCACATACCAGTATGTACTAATGGGAAAATTCTAAGACGAAACGAAACATTCAGAAAAAAGGTACTTGGATACCTAAATATTGGGTTCTCGTTCTGGATTCCGGTGCAATGGCAAGAGGGGTATATTAATATGATTACTACAACAAGCGATTACTTTTGACAGAAGTTGGCGTCTATCGAATGCACCTTTGCCAGCATCCGAGCCCCTGTCTCCAGGATCCAGACCGCTCAATATATACCTAGGTATGCTGTGAGTCTCATTCAAGTCCCGCCGATGAAACTTGCCCTAATTATCTCAGAGCAAAGACTCGAGAACGAGCGCACTGGCACCCCCACCACCATTGCAGATTCCAACCGCTCCAACCTTTCCTTTCTTTGCCTTCAAGACGCCTAGTAATGTAGTGACAATACGTGCACCACTTGCTCCGAGAGGATGACCGATGGCAACTGCTCCACCATGAATGTTGACCTTGTCAGGGGACAGCCCAAGCAATTTCATGTTAGCGAGAGCAACGACACTGAAAGCCTCATTGATCTCGAAGGCGTCAACGTCGTCCTGGCTGACACCAGCATGTTTCAGAGCCTTAGGGATTGCCAATGCGGGAGCGGTCGTGAATTTGCTGGGCTGGTGTGCGGCATCACCCCATCCTAAGATTTTGGCTAGAGGCTTAATGTTCAGCTCTTGTAATTTGGCTTCTGATACCAAGACCACGGCAGCAGCTCCGTCATTCAGAGGCGATGCATTGGGTGCAGTCACGGTCCCGCCATTGGGGATAAAGGCAGGTTTGATGGACCGCAACTTGTCGATATTGAGATTCTTAGGCTCATCGTCCTTGTCCACTGTGACACCAGGCTTGCCACGAACACCCGGTAGTTGTATGGGTGCAATTTCAAAGTCGAAAAGACCTTCACTTGCAGCCGCCTGCGCTCTTTGATATGATCGAATGGCGTACTCATCCTGTTGCTCACGGTTGAAGCCGTGATCCTGAGCACACTCTTCACCCTGAAGTCCCATATGCTCCTGCTTCCCGTAAGCATCTGTCAGGCCGTCTTTTAGTACACCGTCAACAAGGGGCTGGTTCCCGAATTTTGCTCCAGTTCGTAGGTTGGGGAGGTAATGAGGCACATTGGACATGGATTCTGCGCCACCAGCGACGATAATGTCTGCATTTCCAGTCATGATGGTTTGCGCGCCGAGGATTATGGACTTCAGGCCGGATGCACAGACTTTGTTGATGGTGGTGCAGACAGTCGAGGGTTCCAAGCCCGCACCCAGGGCGCATTGGCGGGCAGGGTTTTGACCAAGACTATGGACTGTTAGACATGCGAAAAAGGTCAAGGAGGGGGAACCGACTTTGCAGAAAGAACATTTCCGAAGAAGACTTCCTCAACATCTTGTGGTTTGATCTCTGGGACTCTCTCGAGAGCGGCTAGTCATTTAGTCAGTTAGACAGCTGGAATCATGGAGCCAGGAGTCATACATTTGATTGCATGTGCGCCGAGTTGGGGTGCGGTCAACGAGGAAAGGGAACTTGAAATACGTCAGCACTCAAATATCCCTGGATCAACCCTTGTGGTATTTACCCCAGAAAACTCCCAACTGGAGTTCGCGCAGCAGCCACAATATAGACAGATGGGAGGGAGGGTTTGGAGTTGGCGGTGCCATTGGCACCATTTGTTGCAGACATTATGAAGTCAAGAGTTAGTATTCAGAGAGAACAGGCAAAGATGGTAGGTGGTCCTTAAAAGAGATATGGCTCGTAGAGAAGAATAGTAATCGAGGAGGGAAAACAGTCGGTGTACTACTGTTTTGTTGAATGCTCCTCGCTTCGTGGTTGCTCTCCAGAGCCTTGGACCCCCGCCAAAAGTTTTTTGGATCCGATGTGGCACCATCCAATTGTGGCGTCAACCGGCAACAAAGAATCATTTCCCCTGAAACTACTCCCAATGTAGGATCGTGTGGACCCCTCGAACGAGGCGTACAAACATTCAAAGTCACCCCTCCCTTTTACATCCTTCGTCCTGTGCTACCCATATATAGTACGGAGTACCATCAACAATCACGGCGTAATCGAAGTGATCGTTCTGGCATTGGACATTCTCATCCACAAGCAAGCGCACCTAGGTAAGTCTGGACACTACGATAGGATAGCAAACTCCGAGTCAATCAGCGCCGCCAATGCAGATTGCTGCTGCTAATGTCGCTACTGATCTTGCTGGAATTTAAAGCAATGTAGGAAGGGGCCACACAATTCCTCAAGCTGTGAAAACGTGGTGTAACTCCGGCGTCCTCCTTTGGCTACTGAGACCAACCTCGTATGTAGCCAGTTGCTGGATCACAGTCAGCTTAACTTCACATTTCCATAGCCCAGGATCGCTATGAGAATTCACATCCAGCATGAATAGTCTCTATGTGAAATTCACAACTCGCGATCAACACTTACTGATGAATTAAGACTGATCAATCTTCCTCATACTACTCTCAATTTTAGTTCAATCGGCCTTCAACTCCACCTCCCTTTTGCTTTTTGTCTTTGCTCGATGATCGTGCCATTACCACATCCTATAGAGACAAGCTAGCATGATACTGTGCTCCTAATATTACTGAGTTTATTTCGTTAGCCTGAGCCTTTTACTTGCTGTAAGTGCTGAGCTCATCCCAACTCGCTGTTTGCATTACTGATTCGACGAGGATCACCATGGCTGATCCAGATGTTGAAGTCGACCATAACGATGCCTTGCTAGTATTACAGCTAAGGGAAATCCGCCTCGCGCTCGAGTCATGCCAACCGGGTCCAGAAGGCTCTCTCAGCGACCGAGCTTTGTCGCTCCAGTACCAGCTCGAAGAATTCTGCAATCAGCAACTTAGGCAAACAGGCCGAAGAGTGCAGCGAAGCATATACCAGGCAATGTTGGCTGACACTGCGGCCATTGGAGGCTTGGTTAATGAGGATGCCACCGCAGTGCATACGACGCGCAGAGGAAGACAAGGTCGCACTCGCAACAACAGACCGGTTAGACTCGATGAACAGGGCGACTACTACGAAGACCAACGAATTGATGCCAGTGGGAGTACTCCACTTGACGAATATGTGGGTATGCTGAAGCTCGATGAATCTCACCCTATGCAGACTTGCGAGGCGTGTATGGCTGATGATATCCCATACTCCCAAAGTGTTGAGGTTGGAGCTTGTACCCATCGCTGGTGTCGATCATGCTTGACCCAGGCTTTTGAGCTAGCTCTCCAGAACGAGCAAAGCTATCCGGTTGGATGTTGCAAAGCGCTTCAAGACATCCAAATCGATTTGCCAGCAGTCAGCAAGATTCTGGGTCCCAACTTTGTTGCTGAGTTCAACAAGAAAGTCATTGAATACAGCACCGATGATCGAACTTATTGCCACGTACCAACATGCTCCTCGTTCATCAATCCGGACACCATCGAGAATCGGATGGCGAACTGTCCTTCTTGCCAGACATCTACCTGCTCAACATGTAAATTGGCTTTTCACGTTGAAGACCAATGCGAGGTCGCACGAGATGCTGAGTTCGAAGAATGGAAAGCTGAAAACAACGCGAGCACTTGTCCACGATGCGGTCACACCATCCTTATTTCAACTGGTTGCAACCACATGACGTTAGTTTTCCCATTTCCGCTTCCCGACTTCTCCTCCCTGCTGACCCCAGTCCGAAATATTTTACTGACTCCTCCACGTTAGGTGCCACTGCGGAGCCGACTTCTGCTACGAGTACAACAAATTTTGGAAGAGTTGCAGTTGCCCAAGATGGCGTGAAGATCGACTTCTTGACCATGCCGAGTTCGTGGCGCACCTTCGAGGTGAGCCCAACAACGTCGCAGCGGTTGCAGCAGAGCTGGAACTGGAGCCGGATTGCCGTCACAATCGTTTTTTCAGAAACAGAGATGTTACAAGCGCGTGCCGGGGATGTGGATGGACACCGGATGAATTCATCTGGGAATGCAACAATTGTGACCTGCAAGTCTGCTCTCGGTGCCGTACGGCGCTCTATGGCTGACAGAGGAGGACTCCTTGCTTCTTAGGTGATTTCCATGATCAAGGTCAATGGAGATTTGGAATCTCGGCAACGTTGCAATTTTAGGGGGCTCATGGTTTATCACAGAGGACAACATATCTTGGAGGACAATTGGGAAGACCTCCTGCTAGGCTGGTCATCCTACATAACGCCTCAAGTAAAAAGAAGAAGTGCCGATGGAATAGGGCGCGCCGTGTTTGAATATGGAATGTCAATGCACGAGCTTGAGGATAAAGCAAGGTTCGTACACATCTATGTACAATCTGGACCATTTCCTCACAAATGGTGGAGATCTTTCAGTGACATCGTGGTTGGTGAATGGACCACACCACAGTTGTTACTGGAACTAGATCGTAGTTATTGAGGCAAACATTCAGATAAATGGCGATTTTACATATCCAAGAGTTTCTTCAAGAATCCCCCCTGTCCACGCGCACCTCCAGCGATTGTGAAACTAACGAAAATAGAGCATGTCAGCATTTGATCAATTCACTCAATCCACTGCTTTGGTTGCATCGGTTGGCTCGAGCACCATTTTTAGCTCTGTTGCCGCCTCGGATGTGGCTTTGCAGCTGAATATCGAATTTCTTGATCCGAGCGGCGAGGTAGTCACTTTAAGTGACTATTGGCTTGTCAGTTCTTTGATTGAACTCTGAATTGTTATCTGCCAACGGAAATGTTCTCAGGCCTCCACCTCGGCAAAGAGTTCACGACCTCGATGATCGAAGTCTGAGTCTATGAGTCTATACGAGCTTGCCACGAGTCTTTGGGCGAGTCTTCCGACATGTCGTAGGATGGATTGCGACACCATGTGGAAAGGAGGGTGCTTGGTCTATGCTTTATACCTCTCAGTAGACAGTAGAAACTCCAGATGCCGACTCGATATAGGTTTTTGTCGTGGCTATCTTCACTCTTCATATTGATACTTTGCATGGCAACCTTTTCCCATACTGTCCCTCCACTCACTTCCTTGTCGAATAGGGAACCACCATGCGTATCGGGCGGGCTATTGACCACGACATCTCGACAGCTCCAAGAATACGGAAGCACACACCATGGATCTCAAGTCCTCTCGCAGGGCCTGAACATGCACGCAGTCAACCAGACCAAGTGTCGATGAACGCAGCAGCCGCTGTGTCGCAATCAACTCGAGATATTGAGAGGAGCCAACCAGGCCAGAAATCAAAACTTCCGCCCTTCAAACACCGTTCTGATTCCAGCACGATCGAGCTCTTCTACGACCTCTTCTTTGTTGCTAACCTAGCTTCTTTCAGCGGCAACCATGAAATTGTCGATTCAAAAAGTGAGCCACTGCCATTTCTTGTTGTCGCCTAGCTAAACGAGTTCAGCTTTACGGAATTATATTGGTTTCTTGACTCTCTTATGGTTTACCTGGCTTCAAACTTCACTCTTTGATGTCCGATTTGCCTCCGACTCCTTGTTCGACCGAGTTTGTAAGGCATTCTCTTTTGGCATCATGACTGGTTTCGCCATGGTGGGCGTCATTTACGATACAACCAATCCCGGGTACCATACCAGAACTTTTGAGGCAATGAGTCTTATCCTAATGACCTCACGCCTGATACTAGTGGTACAGTATGGAGTCATACTCCTTTTTGTACGACAGTATCGCAATACTCGCATTCCACTTCTCGCAACCATGGGCACCCTACTCATTGCTGCTCTTGCCTTTCTCGGCACCTACTGGGGATTCAACGTTACTGAAAACGCCAATCCACATGGTGCAGGTACGACGAAAATCGCTCACCCTCAGACATATCTAGCCTGGTACGTGATCGCTGTTCTAGAAGCAGCCTCGGTTCTTGGAATTTCATGCACATGGCGTGTTGTAAGCTTCAAACGCACGCATCTTGTCGAACGGGTAGGGCTCTTGACATTGATTATGATGGGAGAAGGCATCATTTCGATCACTCAATCAGTTTCTCAGATTCTCTGGAACGTGCGCACTGTAAACCCATCGGACGTGGGTATCATCGCATCATGTGTTCTGCTAATAGTAAGTTTGTTTACTTGCAAGGTCTTGAGCACGTGCTAAAGAGTTTGCAGTACTTCATCTGGGTTCTTTACTTCGATCAGATCGAACATGATCGGTTTGGGACGATTCGCCAACAAATATGGGCGATACTCCATTTCCCACTTCATGTTGCGATACTCTTGACGGTGGAAGGAGGTTCTGCATTAATTCTTTGGAACATTATAAAACGTTATATGTAAGTTATCGCCTCGGTTAACACCAAATCTTACTAGGCCAGGTGTTGACTGCTGCTCGGTCAGTGTTGCATGGACAAATTTGTATGTCGATTTCCCCGACTCGCTCAATTCCAGCACGGCTCTTGTGACATATCTCGAGAATGGAATCAATACTATCGATGGCTGGAACAAGCAAAATCAACTGGCACAATTCTACAATTATCACAACAATTTGACATCCCTCAGTGGCTTAGAAGGAATGCCGTTCAATTCAACTCAGTGGCGGGACGAAGCCATACCAATCCTCACTGATCTTCTTTATGGTGTTTTCAATTCGATATTTGAACAATTTGGGGTTGAAGGACCCCACCTTCCGAATCACGGCGCTCAACAGTCTCTAATCACAAAGGCAAATTCTCTGATGAATATTTTCAGCACGGTTTTCGTTTACTTTTACATTGCGGCCGGATGTTTACTGATAGCGCTCGCCGTGATGTACTGGTTTGGGAAGACGCAGAAGACCCTTGGCGAGTGGTTGTCTATTCTCCTGAGAGTAGTGGCTGGGTTGGGTCTTGCAACATTGTGTCTGTTTAGCTTCACATCAGGAGAAGCCACTAATGGATTTATATTCAGCAGCTGGCAGATACCCATTGTGATGATATGTTATTTCGTTGGTAAGTAATTGTCCAGGATCCGAAATCGTTGAATTGACCAAGTTACAAGTGATCATTCTGGATAATCTGCTGGTGTGGCATATGAACAAGGCGATCGCCAAGCGGTCATCAAAAGCTCAGCCGTCGGCAGAGAATGACTCTCTCCCATCCCCCAACCAAGAAAACAAGGAAAACAAAGTACTTGGCCCGGATGTTGAAGCATTGGAGTGTTCTCATGGAATACGGAGATAGTTATGCTTATTATTAAACTAAACTCCGCTTGTGGCTCAGCCTCGCTCGCTGCAGCAAGGATATTGGTATCTATGGTCATCTGCTATGCAGAGGGCAAAGCACCACCTTGATTGAAATTACTCGTGCTGAACATCAACTTTCGCAGCCGCGGCTTCCGTGAATCCTTTCTTGGGTGCACGAATCTTTAATAGTCCAGCCTCCAATGTCACACTCACATTCTCCACATCCGTGGGGAAGTTGATATATCTCCTGAACGGACCAACTCTCCTCTCACCAACCAACAAATGGACTCCTCCAGAATGAGGTTCGGGTTTCTCCTCCTCAACCTCGGAATTCTCGACTTTGCCATAGTCTGGCCTTGCAGTGTTGCCGGTCAACAAAAGAGAGCGTGATCCGGTCCATGACACGGTCACTTCGCTCGGTTTTTTAGTTCCTGGTACTTCAATTTCGACAAAGAACTCTGAGATTCCATCCCGAATATCGACATCCGGTTGGTTGGGATGCGTTTCTGGGTGGGGTGGTCGTCGAGCAAGATATTGAAGAAGGTTCTGGTGTTGGTGAGCCCTCTCGTGGGGATGATCTACCAGTGGAGGAGGGATCTCGTAATAGTAGGCGTACGCCATGGCGTCAACGACTTTTTCTGCTGAAACCGTGGTGGCTGATGTTTAAGGCGGATGTCTGGGGGGGAATTGGTCGATTAAAAGGTGTGAAGGGAGTGGTATTACGCACAGCTGGGGAGCAAGAGTAAGATTTTGACTTTGGGGATGTGAACTCTTCTTGTACCTCAGATCAACTATATATCTGAGCACATCCCCTGCTTCTTCTCTGGGCTAATTCGCTTAGTTCATGCATTGCGTCGATCGGAGAAGTCCATTGAGGAAAGTCCCTGACTTTAGGATTCCTGACGGTCTAGGAGTCGCAAAACTGACGCTCGCCAGCCAGTCAAAGCTACCAAGTCTACATTGTTCTTCTCCTAGCTCGAGGGGTTTGGAAGCTCCCCGGTCCTAACCACTCCGCAAGCGATCGCTGATCCCATGATGCGAGGGTAACTGGTATGCAAACAGAGTTGCTTTGACCGCCTATGAAGGATACCAAGACTGTTAGTAGGAGGTTGGCGTCAGCCATTTGAGGTTTGGTCCAGCAGGTGTTGTACACCCAAAGCTTCAAACCCCGGGACAATCTGAGGGATGTTACGGAGAGCTATGGACATTCTTGGATGTTCGCACATGACTGCTCAAGGAACTTAGCTCACCTCATCAGGAGAGGAAGTTGTGTCACGCATGTGTGGTTCGATCCTGTAAATTTGAGTGGTCGTCATTACCATCGACAAGTGCCTTGATTACGTGACTGACAAGGTTCCCCCAACTCCGGAGCGAAGTCAATGCTGGAGCTTCCCAGGTCGTTGCAAGCTTCGGCTTCGTCGGATCTCTCTTTTCATCGAGGTTTTATATCATCAACGACTGCATCATAAACAATCTTTGGCTGGATTCCGAAGAAATCAAAAATTGGTAGAAACATGCAGCATTCTAAGAACTGTGAATCACTGAGTATTGAGGGACTACTCATTCTTGAGTTGAACTCGTTGTCTCCAAGAGAAGGTCATTACAATTGACAATTGCCCCTGACCGTCATGCCTGTGTCAAACAAAACAATAGTGGTAATTTTGCGGGCGGGCTTCATCTATGTGGCAAGCACAGACCGAGCTATTTTCCAACCTTCGGCTTCTATCCAATTGCTCCATTTGCAGTTCATGGATTCTATCTAGATGACTGCGAACAGGAAATAGCCCCCTCAACATGCCCAGAGGCGGCATCGCATGACTAGCTGAGCAAGGTGATTTGCAGCCGTTCAGCGAAGTGCGGCCCTGGCCACTTGAAGTCTCGGCCTGTGACGAATGTCTGCAATCCCCCCGTCAAAACCCCGGAGATCGCCAAAAGTCGAGAGATTACCTGATTGAATCTTCCGCAAGCTGTCCACATGATGCCCACTTTCAAACTCTGAGTTGATGAATCCGTGGTCGGCGTATTCGGAGTATCCATTCATGCCAGATCATGTCCCTCGAAAACAAGCTCGACCAAGTCAACTCTAGTCTCAGCCTTGTCTGATCAGATCATTATAACCATTGTACTAAGGGCTGCATGCGATCGCCGCGGTTTAGCGTCCATCAGGTTGAGATTCAAAGAGCACCTCGATATGATCCCAGCGACAAGGCCGAGGACTACTATCCCAACCTGAGGCCGAGTGTCTAATGCGAGCTTTCCTGCGCTGATACTCGGTCTTCTCCTGTCTTTCAAGCAAGATGGTGAGCTCAATGTCGTAGATATCCCCTCAACGTCCATGTTGTCAGATTCGTTCAGAAGCCGAACGAAACTCTAGTCTCTCCCTGAGCCATGACTTCCGCTTCATTATCAATCCTTAGGCAACCTCGCACCACACGAAGGACATCTCGTTCCTGGGCGACCTCTGCCCCAACAGTAATCGGCTCCACAAAACATTGTGTCATTACCAGAGAAACAATATTGCTCCTTCCGGTATTGCGCCATCTTAACTCCTAAGTATTGGATATTGATCTGAATTGATAATGGCTTTGTGAGGTCGAGTCGTCAATGCTGATAATCTTTGGTGGTTAGCAACATGTTCTAGGACGATGGCGGTTCTGAAACTTTTATATCTCAAGATATGGTGCCAAGACGATCTCATGCGTTTGTTCTTCGGGTTTGAATACTACCTGCCTTACTCTTGAAGTTACGAGGCCTTGGGATAATCTCCCAGTCATTAGGCGGGCCACCGTCTTCGGAGTTGGGGGATAAACTAAAAGCGCTGTTGCAACGAGAGTCAAACAACGATAAGCTTCACTCAAGAAAGCAACACAACCCCGAGCCCAGCTCTGTCAATGTATGTTGATCCAGTCAGTCTGCTAATGGTTGTTCCCTCAACCCTGAAGTCAGAGCATTTGCGAACCCTGGCTACGGTTTCCGAATCGAATGACTGCTGTTGAATCTGCACCCTAAACCCCACTTCAAGCCTTAAGGAATCCAATGCACAGGAGCCTGACCACGATTTAGGATATATCGTATTTGGCAAGCAAGCTGCACGATTGTGCAATTATTATGTCTCAATACACCTCAGGAGCTCAAAGATGAAACCCTGCGGGTTCTCCTCCGCGAGGTAATGCCCCGAGTCACGGACTATGCCGACCTTGACGTTGTCATAGAACTCGTTTGCCATAGCCTCAGCTGCCGGCGCATGAAGGGTTTCGTTGCCCAACAGCACCATATTCTTCAGATTTATTTTACCGAGCCCCTCACGCCATCTTCTATTATACTTGGCATCCGTCTCAAAGGCACGATATGTGAGAAAGGCGGAACGTGGCGCAACGTAGCGCATCGGGGGCACTGAACTGTTGGACATAATAATCCAGCACTTCCGGGGCAAGGGCCGCTTGATTTTGCACCACTCGGTCGTAGAAATGTTTCAGGTACATCCTTTCCTTTCCTTGTACCAAGGCGACTGCGACATCTGGCATGTGGCTTTGGAAGTCGAAATGCCACAACTGACTGGAGTGTTTCTTCTCATAAAATGTCGAACCAGGCAAAGGACACTCGCCCCAAGTGACACTAGCTACGCTGTCGGGAAACTGGCACACAAACTCATGCGTGACCATGCCTCCGATATCATGACCCACGTGGATGGGGTCTTTGATTCCAAGGTGTTCGATCAAGAGCTGGTGAAGGTCTTTGGCAAATGATTTCTTGGTGAAACGGTCGTGTTGATGAACGGCACCGACCGGCTTACTACTGAAACCGTAGCCAGTCTTGTCTGGTGCAATGACATGGTATCCTGCCTCCGCAAGAGGGACCATTGCATGTCGAAATTGATACGATGTCTCTGGGGAGCCGTGTATCAGAACAATGGTGCCTTTCTCAGCATCATCGTCCCGCGGCATGGTTTCAACATAGTGGACTTTGATTCCCGCGTCTCCAGCATGCAAGTGAGCTGCACGGTTGAACAATTTGACGGAGTTGCTTCCTCTGTCCGCCAGGGCTGAAGTTGTAACGGCCATTTTGGGTATTACGGAATCGGAGTTGCTTGGACATGGATGATATGCCCAACTCCACGTGTTCTTCATAGAGGAACTATACGACACAGTTTGTAATCCTCTCCAATTGACCACTCAGTTCACAGCCTTGGTTGGGGCGCCTCACAATATAGACAGCGTCATAACAGCGTCACAGCACCGAACCAACGTCAAAATCACGGCTTCAGGCCAATAATAGGCCCTGAAATGCGACTAGGTAGCTGAAATGGCTTCACAAACATTGTAGCTGGGCCTAGTAGTGGTAGAGGAAATGATCATGCAATATTTACAAGTGTAGATTCTAGCTTCTAAAGCGCATTAGCACTCAAGACAAGGAGGTAATTATATCTCACCATGTACGAAACCTTGCCCCAGGTAGATGGTCTGGCCTCCCCCATACCAGAGTCTTCCATTGCGGAAATCAAGACCTTTCTCTTCACCCACGATCCATTCGCCACCGGCCTTGATTTTAGCGTCTTCCATCGGCCAGTATTCTGCCTCAAGCCACTTGTTAATGGTTTCGACCTCGCTTATCCAATGCCTACGTTTCTTCGGGTCCAACGCGATGCTCCCGTCCAGAGGATCTCCACCGAAGACGTTGGGTGAGTTGAACCGCGCGATAGTGAGATGGGCAGAGGGGACGACGTATCTAGATCCAACCTGAACCCCTGCTTCGGACAAGCCTGTATATGTGTCCCTTCGCAGGTGGTGGTACGTGTATTCGTCATCCGCTGCCTTTCTGCCTAACGAAAGATGCTCTCCCGCTGCTGGAACGAAGCTTAATGCCAGTGCCGCAGAATCGTAGCTCAATAATGGCTTAATCAATCGCGCTCGGTGAGTCGTCGTGTGGTCGGCAATTCCTTTGCAATGTTCATGCAGGATCGACATTAATTGTTCTATCTCACCCTCCGTCTTCGAATGTGCGACTTCCATGACTGTCATATGAAGGTTGTCCAATGGCATCACCCAGAGATCTGAACGGTCAGTACGAAACGGCGTTGTAGTCAGGTCATGGTTCGGGCTTGCCTGGAGCCGCGTCCTTGAGCTTCGACTGTATCACATCTATCAAAGTTCTCACCTTGCCAGGTGGCCTAGCCCAAAATACGAGACAATTTCGGGGATCCACATAGCTGCTGTCTCTTTGAGGTCCGTCTAGTTTGACAAGATGCTCATCTAGAATCCAGCCTTTAAAGTCATCTGCCAGTATTTTCTCCTTCTGTTGTGCATTGCGCGAGATGCGATGTTGAGAATATCGTTCTTGTATTAGTTTCTGAAATCACCATTAAATACGAATGGTAGTGTGAATATATGTTAAACGCACCGGATCACCATTGCAAGCATTGATCAAGCCATCGAACGGATTCGCCGTGAGAGGGGTGGAAGTACCGGACAAGTCTTCAAAGTCGACTTTGGCCATTGGCCCCGAGTGACAGATCAGGCCTGGCGTCGGGCCAGCTTCTAAGCAGGGTAGTGAAACGAGTAAGGATATGGTCGACACGAGATCAGATTACTTGAAGATCACACATGTCTCGAAGATTTCGCCAGCGCCCTGGCATGTCTGAGTCGTTTGACCAAATGATGTGGCTGATGCGGGGTGGGGGGGAGCGGGTTGAAAGATCAAGCAGATAAGATAAGATCGGCATACTTTCCCTTTTAACAAAGCGGTCTACCTTCCCACAAAGCCCTAAGAATCAAAAACCTCTGTGGTCTTGGCATTCGCCTGCGGACTTTGATCTTCAATTCGAGTAGTTTACGCCGAAAGAGAACGCATATACCACCACCTTCGACAAGTACCGTGTACTCGTTATTCAGTCAAGATGGTAAGTTATTAAAGGCCCTTCCTAATCCATCGATCAAACCCGGCATTGGAAAGTGAGAGCTATCTGGATCAACGGAGGAAGAATGCTCGCGGAGTATCAAGAGGTGGAAGTGATTGTGCGAAACACATACCATTCCATTCTACACGGAAACAAGATTTGAGGACTCCAGACGATCCTCCTCGAAGACTGGAGCCATACAGAATCAATGCTAGCGAAAATCCAATACAAATTGTTGTGGTTGGAGGGCTTCAGAACCAATTGCGAAATGACCACTTTTAACGAGAACGAATGCTAATACCCAGCTCCTGCCAGGTCAACGTTCCCAAGACTCGTCGCACCTACTGCAAGGGCAAGACCTGCAAAAAGCACACCCAACACAAAGTCACACAATACAAGGCCGGCAAAGTATGTTCCAATGCCAGCAGACTGTAACCTTTCCCTACCCCCGATCGACTAACAAACGAGTTCAGGCCTCGCTCTTCGCACAGGGAAAGCGTCGATACGACCGTAAGCAGTCCGGTTATGGTGGTCAAACAAAGCCCGTGTTCCACAAGAAGGCGAAGACAACCAAGAAGGTCGTGTTGAGATTGGAGTGCACACAATGCAAGACCAAGGCTCAGTTATCACTAAAGCGTTGCAAGCATTTCGAACTCGGGTACGTTATATTCCCCAACGGCCACATCAATTTCAGCTGGAGACTAACTGCGACATCAGTGGTGACAAGAAGACGAAAGGTGCCGCTCTTGTGTTCTAAATGTGAAGCATGCTCTTTTTTCTGGGGGGACTGGTGGGCAGATAAAATTCAAGTGCGAAATACAATACCGCAGAATGTGGTCATCGTGGATGGAATCACCATTATTTTAAGGTGGTGGAATGCCTCGGCCAGCCATGAAGGAGATGACTCGAGTTCAACCTTCATTCCTGTCTTGACAATGCTTGGGCCAAGTTGTCTAGTCGCCTCTGGACAAGGCTTGTGATGCTTTTGCCAAACTAGACGAGTGCCGGGCAGTGTTCCCAGCCAGATGGACAGGTTATCTCCATACAAGATACAGTGTGTGCCAGAATTCGTCTCTCCTAACCATCGCTTCCATCAAACTTGCTCCCAATTCATTGAAAGCCTCCCACCCCTTCTCTCCACCGACGGATCATTCCCCATCTCGGTACGTCAATTCATCAGAACTGCTGCCCCAAGGGACATGAGATCCAACAAATTGCTGTCTCTACCGTTCCTGCACTGCACTGCAGAAGAAAGCCGCCGTCAACCCTCACTCAGTCTGCGCACATGACCAAAAGCCTAAACCGCGCAGCCTGTTTATCGCTCGCCTCCAAAAATAGGTCTCGAGACATCAAAACATTTATCATTTTGCATCTAATGCCGCAGGCTTCGTCACCTGGGCATCCATTCGCGGGGTAAGTTAGGGAGCAGGGATCGACCTGGGTAAGTTTTGCGTTTTACCTCAGAGTAAAAGTACAGGGTGTAGAACCGACCGCACCGAGCTGGCATGGCGTAGGGTGTCATCGTATTCGCAACCCGTCCCTTCTGTGCCGTTTCTTCCGGCCGCAGACTACTATACGCGAACGCCTCTCACCTGCTCGTGTGTGTCAAACTAGGTAACTTTGACTTCCGACGATCTGGTAGCTAAGGCTCGACAAGCGTGCTGCTCTTATGGTGTACTACATACTAATATGCTTTATATTTCAAAAGCTTCACATCACTGTCAAGTGCAGACCCGATAAGATCGTCGCGAACCAAAAGAGAGGAGATCAGAAGAAAGGACTATATATATCTACACGGCCGCTTGAGGCATAAAGTACACAGGTCATTCCTTCATGCCCAATACTCCAGCCCTGATTGAAACAAAGAACCCCCAACATTGTCAAGTCGTTATTTACTACGTTGCAAGCGTGATTTCAATTTTCTTCGAAACGATCAAACATCACTTGGAGTACACACATCTGTACGCGTAATATCCGAAAGATTTGGAGACTGGCGGAAGCATATCAAGGTCCATCAATATCCCTTCTTAGCCAAAAGTGATCACCACTCTGACAACACCACCTCCCCAACCCACACGACTCAAATCTCAACGGTAGCAAGATATTTAACCCTGAGTATCAATCAATCAATCATCCCCAGCCCCAAAACCACATTTTTGCATCCAGCCCGTAAAAGACCACAACCCCCCCCAAAAAACAGATCATGAGCCCCTCGATCTTCAACAACGAATACTCCCGCGGCCCGCTGTACCAGTACTGGAAGGAGCGGAGCGCGGAGGAGAAAGGGACACGGGACCAGCGGGTCGAAGAGGCCAAGATCCGCTCGAAGGGGTTCCAGCCGCTGTCGCCGGCGCCCGGCCCGTCCAGCCAGGGCTCGTATATGCGGCGGGCCACCTCTGGGCCGCCGGGGTATGCCACTGCCACTGCCACTGCTGGAGAGGGCAGCGGGAGAGGAGGGAGCGTCGACGGGGGCAGGTTGAGCCAGGCGGCAACGGCAGCGGCGGTGGCGACGCCACAGGGCGGCGAGCTCCCGTCCTACCACGCCGCTTCCGGCCCTCCACCAGCAGCCTCAGATCCCGCGCAGCAGGGCCCCTCCACCAACCCCGAAGACCCGCCGCTCCTCAGCGCCGCGGACGAAAAGGCCCGCCTCGCACAGTGGGAAGCACAGCGGCATCAGATCGAGGACGACGCCGCGATCGCGCGGACCCTGTCGTCCGATGCGACGGAGGAAGAAGAAGAAGGGGCAGATGTGGCGCCCGAGAGGCAGATGTCGTCGGTGAGCGAGAGCAGTCAAGGTGCTGGGAGGAGAAAGAGCAAGAGTGCGGCGTCCAAGGTGGGTAGGTGGCTTGCGGATGCGGCGAGTGGGTATTCGAAGAAGCAGGAGCGGTTTTGAAGGGGTTTATTTAAGTAGGGATGCGAGATGGCGTGATGATGAGATGTGAATTTGCGCCTTTCCTATCATCAATAATGGTAATAATGGTACATTTAAAGCAATGTGGGGGGGAGGGGAGTAACTGGAAAGGAACTCAAGCGCTGAGAGGTCGAGAGGGTATTCCCAATGCTATGAGTTTATGAACATGAAATGAACATGAATATGAACCTTAGTGATGTTTACTATTTAGGAGTCAAAGGCCATGCAAACCCAGAGAGGTGTTTCTGTATCACTTCATCTTCTCACAACACTACCAACACTAAAATCAGTACCTAGTGCACCTACACCTCGAGCATAAAAAATGCTTCATTCCCTGACTTGGCCTGGATAGGGGGTACTGGTGAGTACTCTTATAGTATGCCAAGGAAGAAAAATGCTTCTTCATCTTGTCATAAAGTTCAATTCGAAAAGGTACAAGATTGTTCGAAAAATCAGTTTCATTCATTCATTTCGCGTAGTTTGTTTCATAGTCATTAGTTCGTAACCATGCATCCATCCAGTTTAGCCATGGCTGAACAGCTTCATTTCTCTCGTGTGCGCAGCATGATCCCAATATGAAATTCGTATCTTCTTCTCGAAAATATGCAATGCCCAGCCCAGTCCATTCATTATGCAATCTCTCTCACCAGTGGCTTCACTGCACTTCGAAATCGACCCTCGATATACAAAAGAAGTTGGCTTGTTGAAATTTTGTAGTAGATGATAAGGACTTTCCTTTACCTACCCTTCTTATTCCTTCCATCAGGGCCAAATAACCCATCAAAGAAATTGCCGAGCACTTTTCCAGCGGCTCCTTTCCCGGCGAGGATGTCCTCGAATTTGTCTGCAAGGGGATCATCGCCGGGCTCTGGTTTCTTTTTTCCCTTCTCATCAAATCGTGCTGGTATGTCTACTGTCGCCTCAGAGTCTGTCGGGCTGGTCACGCGCTCACGTGACCTGTCTCTGTCTCGGGGCTCTCTACGCGACGAAGAACTAGGATCATGTGAACGACGTCGGCGATGTCTTCTTTTCTCATTTCCATTCGTGTCTTCGGCGTCCCTTGATCTTGAAGATTGTTCTTGGCTATGCCTCCGTGAGTCGTCCGGTGTTGAATCCGTATCATCCTCGGCTTCGTATCCCCGAGAGTGAGAGTGTCGATGATGGTGGTGGCGTTCGGGGCTGACATCTTCAGATTCCATTGGAGCTGGATCAGAAACGAATGTTGAAACTTCCGGCGTTTCTGAAAATTGAACACTCTTTCGAGGACTTGAGGGACCTGGAGACGACGGTAGATCTGGCACCCTGTCGTCGGGGGGAGGAGGGTAAACATGAGAAGGAGCGGCGGATGAAACAGGAACCGGGTAGCTGGGTGAAATTGTTGAAGAGGGTGGTTGTATATTGATATCGGGTGGCGGGAATGGAGGTGGTGGCCCCGGTGGTGGCGGCGGTAGCTCTGAAGGAGGCGGCGGCGGCGGTTGGGCGACAAAATCCCGACTTATACCTATAGATATCACTGTCAGCAAGTTTGCAAAGCGCAAGTACTATTGTGGCAGACGATTTGTCGGATATTACATGACGATGACATACCATCTTGCACTTGATGCTGGTCATTGGGAGTGGCGGGTGTAAAAGAATTGCCAAACACAGGATTCGGCGCAGCACTCACATTTTCAGGACCACGTGGAGCATACGGATTGGCACCAGAAGCGTACGCATCATAGTTGTTGGCGACCGGAGGAGGTCCAGCTGGAGGAGGCGGGTAGGCTTGACCACCGTATGGTGCGGCTCCCGGTATTGGAGTAGCTGCAGATTGTGGATTGTATTGCCCTGGCATCCCACCTGGTGGAGGCGGGAATTGACTGGTTTGTGGATAAAAACCTTGTTGGGCAGCATAGGGGTCTGGTGTAGATCCATATTGAGCGGCGGGATTATAGGGATCCTCGTATGGATCATGGGAGGCTCTATATGCAGCCTCTTCTTCCTCTGCGCCTGTGTAAGGTTCTGTCAGCTGGATTCCCTCAGTGCGTTGGCTTGACTTACGTCTTCGTGCCTTGCGTTCCCGTTTCTCCTCTTTGCGCCTGTTATATTCACTAGTGCCGATGGCGCCCGCAGCAGCCGCAGCAGCATATTTCGCAGCATCTCGTGATCGTCTACGACTATGCGGGCGTCTTCCAGGGGAGGCACTGGAACTGCGGGATGATCGCCGTGAACGACGCTCCCGGCTCAAGCTGCGGCTCCTACTTCTCGCTCCTCGTTGAGTAGCATAAGCTGCACCACCAGCGGCAGCAGCTGGTACGACGGCATTTGACGTGGGGTAGTAGTTGTCCACTGGGGCTGGTCGGCCATAATAATCCGGTCCATAGTTATTGCCATGCATCGGGCCGTTGCCGTACTCGATTAGACCGGGATCACTGATGGCTGCATCTCGTGGGCCATCATAGTAATCCGACCTGGCACGGCTTCTTGATCTTGAGCGAGCCCGTCGCTCTTCTTTTTGAACTTCCTTGGCCTCCTTCTTCGCCTTGTTCTTCTCATACAACCCAGCGAGAGCAGCACTGCCCAAACCAGTAGCGACAACTGGAAGTGCCTGTCTGACTCTACTCTGAGATCGATTGCGGGATTTGCTTCTCACGCGTTCGAGTAAGCCAGCAACAGCAGCACCGGCAAGACCAGCCTGGGCGACCCGGGTATTGCGATGGCTGGGGTTGCGGGCATCGTCAGCTGTGGAGTCGTTCTCGAGTTCGGAGAGTGTCTCCTCTCTTCTCCGGCGGGATCGACTGCGTCTAGGGGGCTCTTCTTCCTTCTTACTAAGGCGCTTGGTCGCGATTGTAGCAGCTGCAGCTAGTGCCGCTGCTCCCAGACCAACGGCGCCGAGTGTCTTAAGCCTGGATCTAGATTGTGATCTAGACCTTGATCTGCTCCTTCGATCACGGTCGCGGTCACGGTCGCGGTCACGGTCCCGGTCACGGGAGCGAGATCGAGATCGAGAGCGACGTTCCCTGGAACGGCGTCTGCTTCTGCTTCTGTGAGCAGACCTTGCTCGCGAGATGCCTTCGGCAGCAATGGCCCCCAAAGCACCAGCTCCAAGATCTCGGCCGAGGCGGCCCACTCCATGAGATGTCTCACGGCCCTCCTTCTTTCTGTGGTTCCTGAGTAGCTCGGCGGCACCGACGCCAGCAGCAACACCTGCAGCGAGATTTTTACGACGATCTGGACTAGGGCTACGGCTCTCCTCTCGAGTTTCTTTTCTGACGTAGACCATGCTATCGTCGCTGCTGTAGTCACGACCTCTTTGAGAGACGGAATCGTGTGGGCTGACTGAGCGACGCCGACTGCGGCGCTCGTAATAGTCATCTTGAGGCTCCTGGATTCGTTCGCGAACTTTTTTCTCGTAGAAGAAGTCTTCCTCGCCACGGGGCGGTTCTCTACGGACAACGGTTCTGTCGTCCTCGACATCGGACTTTCGCACAATCTGATAATCGTCGTCTCGAATGCGCTCCCTGATTATTATTGGCTCTTGTCGGATAACAATAGTCTGAGGCTGGGGAGGACTATAATACTCCGAAGTGCGTGTGTAGCGTTGCACATCACGGTCTCTGTCTTCGACGCCGCGGGTAGGCGACAGGACTTCGTAGTCGTCCCGGTAGCGGGTCTCAGTAACCCTCACATCAGTACGTGGACGATCATCATAGCGAACAACTGAAGCGGCGTCATCTCGACGGGGTTCTTGTTCAGTGGTACGCCTGATGATCAATTCCTTCTCAACTGCAGGCTCCTCACGCCGAGTGTCGTAAGCGTACTGGCTGCGAGTGTCCTCATCACGACGAATGACCAATTCACGCTCAGTGTAACGAGGTTCTTCTCGACGTACTTCGCGAGCAGGCTCCTCGACCTCGCGTCGGACAATACGAGTTTCCTCTACCCGGTCGGGGACAATGCGGCGATCTCGACCGACAGAGGAGCGAGAGTCTTCTTCTTTCACAATGTAGCGGGTGCGAGTAGTGTAACCACCCCCATCTCGTCGAGCGGAAGAGACGGAAGTGCGGGAGTCATCGAAGTGATCTCGATAGACCGAACCCATGATGAGGGTGAGCGGTTGGAAACGGCGCTGGCAGATGGCGGGATGGATAGTGCCTCGTCGTCAGTAAGGCTCGGTTACTGGCTGACACAGCAAGCTGATAGGCTGGCAGGGTTGAGGTGTCAATGGGAGGGAGGCTCCCTGGACAGAATCGGATTCACAAGGAGTGAAAACTGAGTCGATTAACTTGAAGAAAAGAAAGGAAGGACGATGAGAGATAGGTGGTAATGTTGAGGAAGAGCGGTGGAGGGACAAGATTGGGACGAAGGATGAGATACTAGTAGTCGGGGGGGCGAAGGAGCAGTAGGGCTGTGGGAGGAGAGGAAGTGACTCGTGAGCTGTGAGTTTGCGTAGTACCAGTTATCAGCAGGAGGCCATGGGGTGTGCGCCCAGCAGGTCAGCGAATGAATGGGCAATTGAGGCCTACTCCGCCGTGTCGGGAGACATCTGCAGGCGTTTGCGGGCTTTGCAGGCTTTTGGGCGATGCAGGAAATGCAGGTTGAATTGATGGAAATGAGCTGGTTGGGCACCGATGAGCAACTGTGGGAGCAGTTGGTGGGAGGTGCAGTACCACCAGCAACACTAGTTACTAAGTGGGGGGGCGAGTTGGTCGAGAGTCCCAGGAGGGGCATCTTCATCCTTCCAGTAGAAGTAGTACAGCAGTCCGGAGTCTGGAGTCGAGTATCGTACTGTACTCCGTACTTAGTATTGCTGCGTGCATACTCCTTCATATTCGTACCTATCTCACCCTGCAAGACGAGCAGTGGCGTTATAAACACTAGGAGTGCTTTCATCCACTGCGAGTGCGTAATAGCAAATAGCAAGGGACAGTATTAAGACTACGCTCCCACAATGAGCCAGTCCTCCGCATAGCGGGTCAAGGTTTCTTAGGTACAATTCAGTACTTTCGATTAGGCAGCCATTCTCCGCCACAGAACGGGACTTTCCGCCAGGCGTGTGAGGTGACCCGAATGTACACAGCCTCGGTTTCACCACATTCAAAGTCGTGCTCAGCACTCCGTGTACTACTCCAAACAGGACTCCGTATCCTTCCCTATGATCAAAGCCTAACTGGCAGCTACGGGACCAGTCAAGATGGAGGGAGGCGATCGATTCACTGCCAGTGCTAGCAAACGTCTAACATGAGGGACTACTTCGTTCCTTGTAAGGAGCGCGCATACCATTGACTTCTGTCTACAGAGTATCAAGCATGCAAATCCTCCACTTCTTGGCTCGCATGCTTCCCTTTGGCTCCCCTTCCCTGCCTTGCTCACAGTCTCACACGCTTTATCGCTTCCGACTCGCTACCAAAAAGAAAAAGAAAGCCCAAGTTCCATGTCTCAAAATGATTGTTTCCTTCGCAAGATGTTGCCATTCTAAACCCCACCATGTAAAGCAGCTATACTGCAATCCCAATGCTTTTTTAGCGCGCTCTGGGGTATCTGATCATCATAAGCCACCTGTGTCAGGTTGAGCTTTTTGTTGTTATTGTTGTTGTTCACAAATGAAATTCGTCCAGACCATAATCGAGTCAACCTTTGTACAAGCCGGCTGTCGTAGCTGCTCTAAAAGAAACATCATTCAACTTTAACTTGTCCCACTTATTAGCTTGCCACCAGGGCTGTCACCTGTATCGTCCGTGGGGAGAACCTTGATACGACTGCCAATTTTCGCTGATCTCGCTTTCGCGCTCAAGGGAAGCTGGTATTTGATCACCCCGCGTACGATCAGATCAAACGGATGTTGCAACACTTTTTCCCAACGAGCAGATCCGCCTTCTTCGGTGCGATTTCCTGGTTTCGCCAGACGGATTTCCCCAATTGATGATGAACGTGTCCGACGCACAGGCGAAGCATCAAACGACAGTGGCGAATCAAACTCGAAAATCCGTCCCAGTAACATCTTTTGTGTTCCGGGCTCCGGATCGTCGATCGGGTCATTCCCTTCATCCACTCCATCCTGTGAGTGCCAGGGTGGCCAATAGCTCCTGCGCTTAACCCAGCGTAACGTGGTTTTCCCTCCATTCCATTCGTGCGTCGTTCCCACGTACGGACTCTCCGCAAACAAGTTGACGTCCAAATCACTAACTATAATGGTGAAGAGGTTCATGTTCGTCGCCTCCACCTGCAAATCTAGCATGATCTCCTGCTCCGAAGCGAGCACGTTTTGAACATGCTTGATAGAAACATCCATCAATGGCCGATTGACTGCCATGACAAAGGTGGTGAGCCCCACGCAGACCAGGGCCAGAATGAATGCGAGGAAAGCACAGCTGCCCCATCGACCACAGTAGCTCCGCTCGTAGCCATCATTGTATTCAATCGAATGGAAAGTGCCACTATGTGGCCGGCGACTGTGTCGGGAGCGGGTGACCCGTACCGATCCGATTAACGGTGCCCTTTCATCATCCGCTGCGTCGTCATAGGGATCATAAGGCTCTCCCTTCCGTGGGCTAGAAGGAAGTCGGCCGTTTGACACTCGAGGACTGTTTGGTCTGGAAAACCGAGACACGTTGTTGATGGACGCACGTGGAGAATGTTGCTTGCTTGCTTGAGTAAATGGCGAATCGGTGTCAAGAATCGAAGTATGATGCGGTCTTCCGTGTCGGCTGATATGGTGATGGCGGGGGGTCGAACTGGTGTTCCGCTGACTACCACGACCATCTCCCCCTGGTTCTCCATCCAAGTGATTGTTGTAAGTACTGCTAGAAAACTTCATGCTCTTTTTGCCCCCAATGGCCTGGCTCCCGTTCCTGACGCCGTGTTTACTGCGCCCACCGTATTGGTCTTGACTGGTCATCGAAGTAGCACTCGGGGTGCGGGAGTGATGCCTGGGGGGGCGGTCGGCAGGGTTGGATTCATACACGAATGTTTCATCTGAATCAGAAGAATCGGCTTCATCGACAGCACTCGCAACCCTGGCTTCAAAAAGGTCAGCCTTGGACGTTGCTGTCCCTGCATGCAGCGACGGCGTCTTGCGTGATGCCTTCTTCTTTTCCTTCTTGGGCCGAATGGTCTCGGTGCTAGGTTTAGCCCTGACGCTACCAGTGCCGTCTCTACCCAAAGCTCCCCTATCGGGATTGAGGAGCTGTGGCATTGAAGTTACGGTTTCTGTTTCCACTGTCATGGTTCGGGGCGGATCAGCGGTAGGCTTAGCCTTGGCAGTTGTCAGATTGGTGAGAGAGCGCTTAGCAAGCTCTGATGGTGTTCGTGAAGTACTCGGAGCTCTTGACCTTTTACCATTTTCTGTCTTGCCGGTGTTTGATTTGGTATTAGTATCACCACCGCTCCCATCGCCCTCTTTTGCATTTGACGCCTCTGGTCGATTGTCAACTTTTTGGTCGAGAGGCGCAGCATCAATCTTGTGTTCCAATAGCGAGTTCAGCATGGGACCGATTGATGGTGTGGTGGGAAGACTGCTTTCAGCAACAGGTTCAAGCGAACTTGTCCCATTACTGGGCCCGCGTCCCGAGGGACGTAAATTCGAGTTGTTCAATGTCTGTTCCGAGCCATTGGTTCCGGGGACAGTGGCCGCTTGATCGGGGTTAGGGGCGGCAGCCAATCTCTTGAGTGATGTATTCGAAGGTGTCTGTTCTGCTTCCGGCTTTTTAGGAGGTAAGGCTCTCGTCCCATTTTTGGTGGGAGGAGGAGACTTGACTCGTGGAGGGCCTCGCCATGACGGTGAAGTTGGGCCGGATTTCATCTGCCTCTCGCCGTTTCGAGCGCCTTCCAAGACGCCGTCGACACTAGAAGGAGGTAGAATAGGTCTGTGTGCTGAAAGAGCACGCTGAACTGCGGCAGCGGATGGCACCGTAGATAAGGAGCCTCCTGTTGTTGAACTCCGGGTAGGACTGAACTCTTGACTATTCTTTCGGGATCTTGACAGCTGCGGTATGGCGGTGACACTACGAGCATTGCGAGCAGGAGAGTTCTCTCGTGAGGGTTTTGATTGATCGACAGGGCCGGGCCCCAAGGGGGGAGGGTTCTCAGTAGGTGGTCCGGACATGGTGCAGGTCGGGTATTTTCTTCTTGTAGGGCTTTGGCCGATCTTGTGTTCCTCTGCGAATACCAACTTCCGGCCAGAAGGCTAATGCACCAGTGGCTGCAATAAGAGAAGCATAGCGGCAGGCCACGTCAGAAGTGAAATAATAGGTGGAAAAGCAGTGTGTTTCCCGAGAATCATAAGAAAACGGTGGCGTGCGGGTGCCTAAACGATGGGGAATGTGAAGCTGATGAATTGAATCAAGGCTGCCGGCCAAACAAACGAGGGTTGGTGGTGGTAGTGTCGGGGAGGGCGTTGGAAGGGATAGGAGCAGTATTCGTAGTAGGTAGCAACAATAGGATACAGCAAGTCGGTCAAGAGGGAGCGTACAAATCGGGGCGGTAGCAAATGATCGGAAGTGAATGGGAAAAGCAAGACAAAGAGTGGAGTTGAATTGAAGGCGGATGATGGCTGATGAGGGCGGAAGTTGAAGTTCGAGCAAGGTGTGGTAATAATTAGTGGTATCTAGTAGTGGTTGAGAGAAGAAACAGCCAACCTTCAGCCAGGGTCGGTCGGGCTTTGCTGGTATGTACCACCAGTATTGATTAATTACTCCTGACTAAGAATCACTGGGTACTAAGTAGGGAGGTGTGGAAGGTGGAAGTTGGGGGGAGGGCACCCGCCACGGGAGAAGGGGTAACTACTTACTAACGGGTGAGTGACGGTGGTCTGGCACCCATCTGGGAGGGATCAAAAGTGGTGACGCCGCGGTACGAGTAAGGATAGCCTAGGCTGCGGTGAAAGTCTGGGAGTCACTGTTATGGCTCGTACTGAGTACTCGTAGAGTCGTCGACTCGTAGGGGGGTGTTGGGCGAGAAGGCCCCAACTCTCGAGGGGCCTCGGGCCTGGGGCACCCACCTGAACCCACCCAAGTGCCCTGCTCTCGGGGCTTTTTGCCGGATGACAGAAGTGGCGCCGCAGAAAAAGCGTGAACACCGCTGCAGCCTACGGCACATCTCAACGTGGCATTCAGCGGTGGCGGTGGCCGACAAGCGATCACGCTTTTGCTTGCACTCTAACCGATCCCCCGAGACGCTAGCGGGCGGATGGTGCCAATGTGAGGGGTGGCCACTGACCACCTCAACCGTCCATCCCTGGCCCTCGGATGTCCTCCAGGCACTGGTGGGTGGACTGGCACTCAGCGAGCCCCGAGAGACACTAGCTGGGGCCCTTGGGCCTAAACACGGTTACCTCCGCCCCTGTCCATCGGTCCACTGGCGAGTACAGACGCTGGGATAAAAGAAGGATGCGGCCCTTCTACGAACTTCTCACAATAAGGGGTTAGACCCGTTTAAGCTTGGTATGTTCGCCAAGGGTCGTCATCCCTCAGTCCCCATTTCATCCCCATTCCACCAAGGATGTGCCACTCGTGAGTTGACCAGGATTCGGGAGTCGGTACGAGGACCTGTAACTTGTGAGCTGTGAGGCACTCCCTACGGAGCACGGAGGAGTGACTTGGAACTTGGAACTTCTTCGTACGGGTTCGAGTTCGAGTTCGACTACGGAGTACTCGTAGCGTGGGTGGGATTTGGAAACCCACTCCGAACAACACGGTACAGGAAGTCAGCGATAATCATCCAGTCGCAAAGTGATGTGTTCGACCTTTCGCACACAACATCCGTACCAATCCGGTTGACGTGGCTCATTCTAATTTGGAGTTGGGAGCCCGTGCGTCTTTGCCGACTTAGCTGACTACCACAGTCGCAACAATAATAGAAATTTGACTTGTCGAGCACAATTTCGCATAGCGTGAGACTGATTGTCACAAGACACGCAAGAGCAAAGTGGCACATACACAGCTTCAGCACTTGAGACCTGACTTGATACCAAAGTGCATCAACATGGCTTGCTCTGGTCACCCGATTTATTCAATACTCCCGGCGCCGTGGGCAGATGGCTAGCTGCCACTCGCGTGTTGAGTAGTGTGCCACCATTGCTCACCTCCTCAGCACGGCCATGCCTAGAAACCCCCCTGGGTGCCCTCCAAGGCTAGGCTCTCTCCTAGTCCCAAAACGTCCAAGCGTCTCTAACGGGGTTTTTTTGTTTACTTTTCCCAACAAGTCTTGGCGAAACCCGACGCGTCTACCAGTGCAACTTGACGGTGAACGTGTCCTGGTGTCCAGTCAATATCTTGCGTGAGTCGAAACTCGATCGAGCCTCTAACCCGACCAAGGAATCCAGGAACCCTTTCTCTATCCTCATCGCTCTCCTCCACTCATCTGGGAGCAAACCCATCATCCTTGATCCTCCTCGTACATTGCAACCGCCTCAACCATCAGTCGCCCTTATCAACCGTCGATCGAACAAACACAGATCGTCCGGCTTGTCATTCGCGCCTCCTCCATTCGCCTCCTCCCACGCGAACCGGCACCTGCCTTGCTGCCCAAACCCTGATTTCTTCGACACGCACTCACTTGCTCACTTCTTGACATCGCCACCCTCTTACAATCGCTCACATCCGCAAGCCTCCGTCTATACCCATCGTCTCGCTCCTTCGTCCTTTCTACCCTTCAACTCTCACCTTCTCAACACACCCATTACCCGCCTTATTCCTGTACGAGTTCGAAGATATTGATATCCTGACGCCGCCTCCAGCAATAAAGCAACAACCCGACTTCCAAGAGGGTATTCGTCTGCCCCGCTATTGATTACAACCTCGTCTTTTCTGCGCTTGCAGGTAATTCAACGACCACAGTATGCTGAACATCTGAGGAATCTTGCTGTGGTCAACTATCCAAAGGTTGGAAGACATTGTCTCAGCCACCTTACCCTTGGATGGCATTCCATTGACTTGGAGAGACGAGAAGAGCGTCGGCCTGGCCCAAATCCCACTGCCAGCCATGATGGCAACTTACTCTCCTCATCGGGAGGATCGAGAAGCTGTCCACCACCACTCGCCCAAAGCCATCTCCCACTTTGACGCTATTCGCGAAATTCGACGGTCCCTGTCTCGCTCGCCTTCCAAAACTTCAGATCTCCGCCAGTATCCGTTTCGCTCACCAGGACCGAGCAATCTTCCCTTTTCTCCTTCGCCGCTCTCACCTTCACGAAAATCGACATCAGAGAGCTTGTCACAGCTGGCCAGTATAATGTCTCCACACTCGAGCCGAACTTCCCAGACTCCCCGTTTTCAACGACCCATTCTCCGTCGATCTACCCAAACTCATGGTCTCAACCGCGTTCGCACTTCTCCTAAGAGCCCTTCCAAACGCGTTCTAGCAGATTCAAGTGACGGTGGAAACTCGTCTCCTCAGCCACTACGGAAGAGAAATTCAACAGAAGCAGACCGCGAGCTAGCTTTGAAATGCTTGACTGGTGAAGTGACTGAGAATGACGCACGTCAACACGAAGAGCCTCTGACCTGGAAGACTGCCCAAACACGCCAGGAGAAGCGCCGAAGTGGCGGTGCGCTCATGTCTACAATTGCACCGCTAAGTCCCATGAAGCGGACAGAAGGGCCCCGATCAGATGACAATCAACCATTCGAAAGTTCAGCAAAGAGACGAAGTCTTCATGGCCCTGGACTCGACTTCAGTATCTTTGAATCTGACGACTTGGACGGAGGCATGTTCATGGACAAACGTTCCCAAGATGACAACGACTGCTTTAGCAGCAACGGCTCGATACCCTCAACTCGATTTTCAACCATTCCCAAACGATCATCGTCTTTGCGAAAATCAACATTACAACAACGTCAGCTTGACCGGCCTAGCAATCTGAAATTTAATCACGTCATGGACTTGGACAAGTCCTGGCTAGAGTCGTCAACGCCGTCGACAAGCACTAAGAGAGGATTCAGGATATCCTTGGACAATCATCTCGAACCACTGCGTCGTGAAAGTCCATTTTCAAGTCAAGGAAGTCTACCGAACGCCTCAATACATCCTGCAACATCTACTCTGGGCAGTACAAGCAGTCAACAACTATCCCGTCATCCTCTCTCTCGGGCTTTAACTCAATCATCTTCATTTACGGGCGATGAGGATGACTCCCCTACTCATGAACCTGTTCATCGACCAACGAGACCAAGGTCGCATGATTTTTCGAAGTCATTACCAATTGGATCGTCAAGACCAGTCCCATCCCCAGAAAATCATGACTTTTCTAGTCAAAGTTCGTTCGCAACTCCAGGAAACTACAGAGCAGCAAAACCACTGCCTGCAGCCTTCATGTCAACCGGTTTGATCTCAAAGAAAAATAGAAACGTTGAGGATCCCAATGCTGGTCTGCCAAAAGCTCACATGCCAGACACACCTTGCAAGAAGCAGTCGGTGATATACCAAGCAGATGAAAAGTTCGCAGCCCCCAAACCTGCCGCTCACAGAGCATCACGACCTTCCTTTGGACAACCCTCTACCCCGTTAGACGCGCAATACAATCAACCAAAGATTTCGGTGTTTCCTTTTGCCCGGAGTGCTGGGATATTCGGTACCCGCTCCAGCAAACACAATCTGCTTAGGAAAACAAGTTTTGCATCCATAGAGAGCGACGAAAAGGCGGGATCTCGATCGCCCTTGACTCGGGCCAACAGCCAGTCAACCGACTCGGATTATCCCCCTACTCCAACGAAGCACCTCCCTGACGAGCAAAATCGCAACTCCATCTCGCCCTCGCCTCACCATGCGGGAGGGCTGACAGCAACTCATCATGCACCCTCTTCCGGGTTTGGAGCCCGTTTGACAAACAGTAAGTTGTCTCCTATTTCAGCATCACCAAAAGGCGTCGACGGGGACAGTGATAGCATGATGGAAGATTCTCCATCCGCCAACCTGAGACCTGTATCGGTGCCCAAGGATATTTCTTTGTCAGACTCTTATACTCGAGCCCGGATGTCCAAGAACCTCAATTTTCCAACTCCCCTAGCGAGGAAGGACCCATCCCTCTCGACTTTTCACTCTCCCGCGTTAGATCGTGCTAAGATTTCTGTGCCTTCAGTCAGCCCGCGCGCCACTCCACATACTCCACTGGAAGGTTTCTTCCCCCCAGATCCGAGCGGACTGTCTATCTCTGGTCGTGCTGAACGTCCTCGAAATCCAAGCAACACAGGTAAAGGACCGATTGTACCGGCAACTCCAACTGGGCCGCGAGAATACTTCTCGAATTTCTCTAACCGTCCAAGCCTAAATCTTGCCGCTGTGGATGGTTCAAATTTGGATATCAGCTTGACTTCAAGATTTGAGAAAGTCGATTTGATTGGCTCTGGGGAATTTTCACAAGTGTTCCGTGTTTCGCAACCACCAGAGGCGTCACCCTTCCACAAGATATATTCCGTTTCTTCAAGTCGTCCCTCGTCACGAGGATCAATACCAGAGAAGGTCTGGGCTGTCAAAAAGTCACGATATCCTTATAGTGGAGCAAAAGACCGTCAGCGAAAGATTCAGGAGGTGGATGTTCTCAAAGCATTAGGCCATTCAGACCACATCGTGACTTTTGTCGACAGCTGGGAAGAGCAGGGTCATCTCTACATACAAACCGAATTTTGTGAAGAAGGTACACTTGATGTTTTTCTCGCTCAAATGGGGCTAAAAGCCAGGCTGGATGATTTCCGTATCTGGAAAATTCTACTCGAATTATCAGTGGTAAGTGAAGCATCTTAATCCTCGGAGAAGATGGAGCTAATCATTTGCAGGGGTTGAAGCACATTCATGAGAGCGGCTTCATCCATCTCGACCTTAAACCTGCAAATATCCTTATCACATTCGAAGGAGTACTAAGGATCGCGGATTTTGGAATGGCAAGTCGATGGCCGGCAAAGCCCGGTATCGAAGCAGAAGGTGATCGAGAATATATCGGGCCTGAAATACTAATGGGACGATACGACAAACCGGCTGATATCTTTGCACTCGGTCTGATCATGCTGGAGACTGCCGGCAATGTTGAATTGCCCGATAACGGCGTTTCATGGCAGAAATTGCGCAACGGAGACATGAGTGATGTTCCTAGCCTTACTTGGAGTTCTGGAACAAGCGGGATAGAGCGAGATTCGACAGGAAATCCTCTTTCTCGAGAGAACTCATTCAACGAGCAATCTCATTCCTCTCAGACAGATGTGGAGGTTGTTATCGAAGAAGACAACGAAATGTTGACAGGTCAGGTTATGTCGAAAAATTTGTGTCACCCTCGCAGCGGTGAACTTGTCAATCCTCCGCAATTCATGATCGACCCATCGCATGAGCAAGCCTTGGATCGTGTGGTACGTTGGATGATCTCCCCCGATCCGAGCGATCGTCCTCTCGCCTCTGACCTTCTGGGCACTGAAGGAGTACGATGGGCAGAGACAAGACGAAGAGCTGGAGCTACAGTATTTGAAGGCAACTGGGGACCAGCGGATGAGGTTCTTGCCGAGGATGCTGAAATGATAGATGTCTGAACATCTCGGCGTGCGATCAATCGCCTGGATAAACCACGCTTTTTGCATAATGGGTACGGATAATGGTATCTCGACCGGAATGGGGGTGGATCGCTCATTCCAAGAATCTCCAGTATTATGATTGTGATGGCCTGTCAGAATTAATCGATGGAAATATTGGTATTGTTTGACTGTGTTTGGAGGATCAGCTTCGGCCTTTTAAACCTTGCGCACATTCATTCTGGTTTGTTTGATCATCTCAGGATGAACTTTATTGGGCAAAACAACGAGCAGCGAAGCAAGGGCGCAACACAGCGATCTTCAGCACGATCCTCCGTGGCACTGCGTGTGCAGAAACCGGAGGTAACATTTGGGAAGGACACGCCTCGAGTCCGTCGGAGAGCTACCAGGCCGCATTATGTGAACTAGGAGGCAGATGTGTGAAGTCTCGTCCGAAGAGACAGACGGAACTGGATTAATTTTTAACAATCCAAGTAACAGCTACAGTGTTAGGAGACTGTACATTATGAGGCATGAAATGAATAAGAATATCCATAACATTGATCCAAGTCAACTCGGCTGAATTGCCGCGCTCGTATTTTCCGCTCCAATGCTCCTCCGTCTGGTTACTTCCAGATTGAAGTTGGCCATGTGCTCGAAGCTCAAACTTCGCATTTTTGTGAAGCCAAGCGTCAGGTGTCAAGAAACCGATTTTGGAGGAATTGTGAAGCCGAGGTTACATATGCAAGTCCTCTTTATGGAGCCCGCTTGCTTGCCCTCCCAGGCTCAGCGCTCAGCAGGATTCATGTTGTGTTTCTTATCACTTACATAGCCCCGGCTATGATGATAAACCTCGATAACAATCCATTCATTTATCCATTATTAGCGAAGGCCAGTTGAGTCTACTTGATATGAAGTCGGGGGGATTGTGATTGTCAACCCAAAGCGTGACGTTGCAATGCTGTCCGCTCGCCAAGTTGCCCAGAAACGCTTGCAAGGAAGATCAACAGCCTTGCACCACCAAATAGGAAGGTCTCGTTGATTTTGTGTCCATCAGTTCTGCGGAGCATCCTCCATACTTCCGCTAATAGCCAGCTTTCCACGCGCAATCGAGCTTGGCTTCGACTGACAGCGATAGAGGGACGTAAGGTTGCATTTCTTGATATGGGTGTTGACCGCCAGTAACACGAGTTGGTGGCGAGGAGCGAGGTATAAGTACCGGCATTCACCAGAAAACTGCGCGTGAAGCCGAGTAGCTACTCCCGTTTGTGTGAGCATTGGAACCATGTTATTTAAACTTTCCTTCCTTCTGGCACTGACTCTCAGCAGTGTCATTGCGGTTGATATTCCTCGTCAACCACGACAACCTCTGGGAAATGGAACGCGGCTCCTAGCTTTTAACGACACCATACCCAGTGCCAGACTGAGAAGTAATACAACCTCTATTGACTGGTTTGCTGGCGGTGAGGACGGAATCGGCGTCACTTTGTCAGATGACGGTGATCTGGTGCTCCAGGATTTCATCACCGGCAACACATCTATCCTAGTACCGGCCAGCGCAGTTCCATCTGGCTACTGGGAATATTTCATCCAGCCAAGCTTGGAGCAGGTTTTGTTTTCTACGAACTATACGAAGCAGTACCGCCACTCATATTTTGCTGATTATGTCATTTACGATGTGGCAAGCAATGAGACCTTTCCGTTGGACGAAGAACAGCAAGGTGACATCCAATATGCTGCCTGGGCACCCATTGGAAATTCGATCGCTTTTGTGAGAAGAAACAATTTGTACATCAGCAACGGTTCAGAAGTGACACAAATCACCTCCGATGGAGGACCAGACATGTTCCATGCAGTGCCTGATTGGGTCTATGAAGAGGAAATCTTTGGTGTTGCGTACGCCTTCTGGTGGAGCCCCGATGCGAATTACCTTGCCTACCTCAGCTTCAATGAGACTGGGGTTGGCACTTTCACAGTACCTTACTACATGGACGATCAAGAGATTGCTCCTCCTTACCCCTCTGAACTTGAGCTCCGTTATCCCAAGGTCGGCACAACAAATCCAACAGTCCAATTCACCTTGCTTGACACTCAGACGTTCAAGGGCTCACCTATCTCGGTGGAAGTCTTTGAAGCCAATGACACTATCATAGGAGAGGTGGCTTGGGTTACAGACGAACACTCAAGTGTTCTCTTACACATTTTCAATCGCGTGCAAGATATGGAAAAGTATGTGCTTGTCGATGTTGAATCTGGCAACACGAACACTGTTCGGGAAAGAGATGGTTCGGACGGCTGGCTCGACAACAATCTGGCCATTAATTACATTGGATCCGTCAATGGTAGCAACGAGACATGGTACGTTGATCTATCAGATCAATCGGGCTGGAACCACTTGTACCTCTTCCCAGTCCAAGGGGGTGACAATATCACGCTCACCTCTGGCGAATGGGAAGTCACCAATATCCTGAGTGTCGACACAGAAAGAGAGCTCGTCTACTATCGATCCACGACCTTCCACAGCACGTCCCGGCACGTGTATAGTGTATCCTACACAACCGGAGAGGTCACACCTTTGGTAAATGATGAAGAGCCAGCGTATTACTCAGCCTCCTTCTCTCCCGCTGGAGGCTACTATCTTCTGTCATACCAGGGTCCCGATGTGCCATATCAAGATCTCTATTCCACCAATTCCTCGGAACCGCTGTCAACCATTACTAATAACTCTGTGCTCTATGATGCGCTCCAGGAATATAATCTACCCAATATCTCCTACTTTGAGCTCGAACACCCAGATGGCTACTCTATTAACGTCATGCAAAGGCTGCCCCCGAATTTCAACGCCTCTCACCAGTATCCCGTACTTTTTATTCCATACGGTGGGCCCGGTGCCCAAGAAGTCTCCCAAACATTCTCAGCGCTGAACTTCAAAGCGTACATCGCATCCGATCCGGAACTCGCATTCATCACCTACACGGTCGATGGCCGTGGTACAGGGTACAAAGGCCGTGCGTTCCGCGCCACCGTTGCCTCCCACCTCGGTCGTTATGAACCCCTCGACCAAATCTGGGCCGCGGAGCAGCTCATATCCATGTTTTCCTACGTCAACCCGCAGAAGTTCGGGATCTGGGGCTGGTCGTTCGGCGGCTATCTGAGCGCAAAAGTAGTAGAGCTTCAAGGGTCAGGAGGCCCGTTCAGTCTCGGACTCATCACCGCGCCCGTGACGGACTGGCGCTTTTACGATTCAATGTACACGGAACGATACATGAAAACCTCAGCCATGAATGAAGCCGGGTACAACGAAACGGCTGTACGCAACGCCACGGGGTTCAAGGATATCCGCGGTGGATTCGCCATCATGCATGGCCTGGGTGATGACAATGTTCACTACCAGAACACCGCCGCGCTGGTTGACTTGCTGGTCGCGGAGGGTGTCACGAGTGAGAAGATGGACATGTTTGCATTCACAGATAGCGACCATTCGATTAATTATAACGGTGCGACGACGTATATTTACAAGTACTTGGCCAAATTGCTGTGGGAGGAGGTCCAGAGGGTGCCGGAGACCTTGGTTCATCAATGGTCTAGGAGGAGGGTTGTTGCACGGGAATGGGTTGCATAATAGTAGTACATAGTCAGGAAGGAGATATCTTATTAAATGGTTTAGCACCGGGAGACTGGACTCGCAAAGATATTATTTCACAGAAAAAACAACTTATTTAATTAAATACCAAAATGTTTGCTAGTTCCAAAAGGAAGTAAATCATTCAGAATCTTCTTGGGCCACTTCGGACGCTGCGGCAGTCGGACATATGCTTCGCCGTAATTGAAATAGTGCTAATCATACTATCATTTACGCAAAGGCGGAGTACTGCATGTTCAAGAAAAAGTCGCCTTCGTCAACGACAATGTTATAGCGCAGTGCACCTGCCATTGCTCACAATTCTTGCCTTGTAGGTTCGTGTTGCGCTCCTTGCGGATCAAGGGACGGAACGTTATATTTCCCTGTACATGGACTAGGTGACTTCTCAGTCAATTCCCCTTCCGAGGCAACACCATGTCTGAACAGCAACCTAGCGAGCCCCGAATCAAGGCTCACAAAAGACAAACTGCTCACCGACGGCGACGCGATGATGGCGACTTTGAGGAAAGATGGGGAGATGAAGAATTTGTCGAAGAAGAGGAACAGGCCCCGGAGCCAGATTTCGCAGAGTCATCGTCTAAACGAGTCAAATTATCGGATGGTTCAGCAGCTCCTCGAGCGAAATCGCCCACACCTCCCGCGGAGACGGCAGAGGAGAAAGCGCAAAGAGAAAGGGACAAAGATCAAAAAGAACGAGATGAGTTTGCGAAGCGGTTAGCGAATCGAGACTCTAAGAGAAGTAATAAGATCACCGAGGATAGATCGGGAGCGAAGGACAGTGTCGCGGCACAGAGACGAGCACTCGCTGATGATGCTGCGGCAAGAGCACAGGCAATGCCCGACCTGAGGATACGCTCAAGGCAAGACTACCTCCAGAAAAGAGAAGCAGAAAGACTCGCCCTTCTCCGGAAACAAGTCGCCGAGGAGCAAGCCGAACTCAGGGACAATCCAGACCTGACTAAAAGGGAAAAAGAGGAGTTCGCGAGAAATAAAGAAGTGCTGAGGTTAGCCGAAGAGAGGCTGAATATCGATGACCATCTAGATGGATACGCGCTTCCGGAAGACTATATCACAGAAAAGGGAAAGATTGACAAGCGCAAGAAAGAGCAGGCCCTTTACCAGAGATATGTCGACCGCGATGAATCCGGGCGAGAGAAATATGTGACTGAACATGAGGAGTGGGAGCGAGAACAGACAAAGAGGGCAGAAGGGCAGATTAAGCGCGCTGAGTATGTTGACGAAGGCGACTATGGCTATGTCTTCGATGAAAGCCAGCAAATGAGGTTCGTCATGTCCGAAACACTCGGCGGGGATCTTGGTAAAGGAATGAACAGAGAACAGCGAGAGATGGCGGAACGATTGAGTGCAGCAGAAGCCAAGGCAAAGAGCATAGAGGAAACCAGGAAAAGCTTGCCCGTCTACCAATTTCGAGACGATATCATTCAGGCTGTGCACGACCACCAAGTGCTCATCATTGTCGGAGAGACCGGCAGTGGGAAGACTACGCAATTACCACAGTATCTTCACGAGGCTGGATATACCAAAGGCGGCATGAAAATCGGCTGTACGCAACCTCGCAGAGTGGCTGCAATGTCGGTCGCCGCAAGAGTAGCTGAGGAGATGGGGAAGAGACTAGGAAACGAGGTCGGATACGCCATCCGATTCGAGGACAATACAAGCGACAAGACTGTCCTGAAATACATGACCGATGGCATGCTACTCAGAGAGCTCCTGACCGATCCCGAGTTATCGCAATACTCGGCGCTGATGATCGATGAGGCGCACGAGCGAACAGTCAGTACCGATATTGCCTGCGGGCTCTTGAAGGACATAGCAAGAGCCAGACCTGACCTCAAACTTTTGATCTCGTCCGCTACCATGGATGCTCGGAAATTTCAGAAGTACTTTGACGATGCCCCCATTTTCAATATTCCAGGTCGAAGATACGCCGTTGACGTCCACTACACTGCGCAGCCCGAGGCCAATTACCTCGCTGCAGCCATCACAACTGTATTCCAGATCCACATAACTCAAGGTCCTGGCGATATTTTGGTTTTCCTGACAGGCCAAGAGGAGATTGAAGCAATGGAAGCAAATCTCCAGGAGACCGCCCGGAAGCTTGGAAGTAAAATCAAAGAAATGATTATATGCCCGATCTATGCAAATCTGCCAACTGATTTGCAGGCAAAGATTTTCGAGCCCACGCCCGCGAACGCCAGGAAGGTGGTTCTCGCAACGAATATAGCAGAAACATCTCTTACGATCGACGGCATTGTATATGTGATTGATCCTGGATTTGTCAAGGAGAACCAATACAATCCCCGCACGGGCATGGAATCCTTGGTTGTCGTGCCTTGCAGTCGTGCCTCCGCGGGTCAACGAGCCGGAAGAGCCGGGCGCGTTGGACCAGGAAAGTGCTTCAGGCTGTACACCACGCAGGCATACAAAAATGAGTTGGAGGAGAATACAACCCCTGAAATCCAGAGAACTAATCTATCGGGCGTGATCTTAATGCTTAAAAGCTTGGGTATCAATGATCTGTTGGACTTTGATTTCATGGATCCTCCCTCCACAGACACGATCGTGCGGGCAGTTGAACAGCTCTACGCGTTAGGGGCTTTGAACAATGCGGGAGAGCTGACCAAAATCGGCCGCCAGATGGCTGAATTCCCCACAGATCCTATGCTTGCACGATCTATCTTGGCTGCCGATAAATATGGATGTACTGAAGAAGTTCTTTCCATTATCTCAATGCTTGGGGAAGCCTCTGCACTGTTTTTCCGCCCCAAAGACAAGAAAATCCACGCTGATAGTGCAAGAGCCCGGTTTACCAACAAGGAGGGTGGCGATCACTTGTCCCTTTTGAACATCTTCCAGGAGTGGACCGATTCCGATTACAGTTATGTCTGGGCCAAGGAGAATTTCTTGCAGCAGCGAAGCCTGACGAGAGCTCGAGATGTTCGCGATCAATTGGCGAGACTATGTGATCGGGTGGAAGTTGATCCTAATCAAACCTGTGGGGGTCAGTCGAATATTGAACCGATCCAAAAGGCAATCACAGCGGGGTTCTTCCCACATTCTGCAAGGCTGCAGCGGGATGGTCAGAGCTATCGCACGGTCAAGAACGGCCAGGTTGTTTACATTCATCCATCAGGTGTTCTGATGGAGAATCAACCTAAATGGGTCATTTATCATGAACTGGTACTGACTAGTAAAGAGTATATGCGGAGTTGCATGCCTCTGAAGCCTGAATGGCTGATCGAGGTTGCGCCTCATTACTACAAGAAGAAGGACTTGGAGTCACTAGGTGTTGAGCGGAAAGTCCCTCGAGGTGAAGGAAAGGCTCAGAGTAAGATATAATGACTGCGCGCGGACATGGGTGTCACGTAGTCTGGCCAGTGAGAACCCACTTCAATCCCAATGTCTGTGACCCACACAAAAGCCTCTTGATTTCGACACAATAATGTTTTGTGACACTATTGAGGCTGTAGCCCAAGATGCCAAGCATCACGTGTAATGTTCAAATTTCAGCCAATCAAAAAGTTTTTGATACTCTGGAATCCTCCTGCACAATTTCGCTCCTTTCTCTGTCACCACGTCCCAGCAAACCACTTGAGAACCATAAAAATGTCCACAGGCACTTCTTCAAGCTGTAAAGTCATCCTGGCTGGCACGATCGCCAAAGGCCTCCTGAACGAAATCCAGAGCGGGCTCAAATCCATCGATCGGAAGCCTCATTTACTGGGAATTCTTGGCAACGACGACCCAGCTGCGAAGGTTTACGCAGACTGGACCCAGAAGACATCCGAAGACAAGTGAGTCTATCATGATATGCCCGTGATTGCTCACTGGGATCTCTGTGAACTTCCTTTGCATACTGATCGAAGCTCTGACACCCATCGCATCTTCAGTGGCTTCCAGTATTCTCTGAAACTCGTCGCTAAGGATGACGTTGAGGAGACAATTCTGGCCGGCAACAACGACCCTGCCATTGATGGCATCATCGTCTATTACCCCATATTCAATAACCGGCAAGATCAGTACCTCCAACAGATTGTCGATGTCTCCAAGGATGTAGAAGGTCTTAGCCATCAATACATCTTCAACATGTATCAAAACATCCGATATCTAGATGATTCACAGGTC
>Ga0105239_10000789_pt1 | contig 44925 bp, 60 predicted proteins | sample KBSC44metaG_FD_92761 | JGI IMG/M metagenome (GOLD analysis project Ga0105239, IMG submission 92761) | Corn rhizosphere microbial communities from Kellogg Biological Station, Michigan, USA - KBS C4-4 metaG | ecosystem: Host-associated > Plants > Roots > Rhizosphere > Soil | place: Michigan, USA...
CTTCAATTCCCGGCTGAATGATGTTGCATCGACCGCAACGTCATTAAACATCTTTCCCGGCCTGGATGCTGTTTTTATTTGCCTTTCAATGTAATTTAATGGCGGCAAATCATATCCCGGTTCATCAAATCCAATATCGCGGGGATGATCGAACATAATACACCATGTTGATAACCACGCGTAAAATGATTCTTTTGCGTGTCCTTTCAAACGGTAATTATTCATACCCTCGTCGCGAACAAACCATTTAGACCGCATATCCTGGCTATCCAACACGCCTAAAAATTCGGAGTGATTGCCATATTCATTCAGGTCGTTTGGGGACGGCGTTGCGCTGCATGGTAATTTGAATGGCGTGCGCAAAAAAGTATCCATTAAAAACTTTTTAGTTTCACCTGTAAAGTTTTTAAGGATACTGCTTTCATCGAGTATTACGCCGGAAAATTCATCAATAAGATATAGAAATAGATGTAATGAATCGTAATTGATCGCCCAAATATGGCAAGACAGCAGGTCCTCTTTTGTGATCCCTTTATAAAGCTCCCGAACTTCATAACCAAATTTAGGCGCTTCATCCTCAATCGTTTGACCAATTACAGCAAGCGGGGCCAAAAGAAGTACAGGCATTCCTGTGTGCTTTGAAACTTGCGTACCCCATTCCAGTTGTTGGATTGTTTTACCTGCACCTGGTGGCTCAAACAATCCGAAACGGCCATGAAAAAGTGCCTTTTGTACTGAAAATTTTTGAAACCCCTTTAACATTGGGTTAAGTTGCTCAAGTGAAATATCAAATCCTGTAGGAATTGCTTTTACTTTTTTACTTTCGAGTAAGTCGGTGTAATCCATATAGTTACGCTATTAATATTGGCATCAACAAACATAAATTTTTCTTATCCGGATTAACATGCCGACTACCGTCGGTAATAATCATAGCCCGGCGTGGTGTGCTGAATGAAAACCATACTTCATCAGTTGACATTGAGTTAAGTATTTCAAGTAAAAACTCTCCATTGGCCCCAATTAGCAATTCCTGACCGTTAGCCATTGCGCCTGGTATGGTTTCACTGGCCTCCTCTGAATAGTCGATGTTTTCAGCTGTTATGTGCATCAGGTCCGTGCAGATATTCAGTTTTACCAACTTGCCAATGTCACTAAATGGTAAAACCCGCTTAAGCGAATTAATTAATCCAGATCGTGAAGTTACAAAATCAGTGTCATTGTCAATGGGCGTTACGGCTAAATAATCAGGAAATTTTTCGTCTATCAATAGCAACGTGGCCCGTATCAGCCCCCAACTAATTGATAATGCCGACTTACTTATCGATAGAGACAAATCACCAACCGGATTAAGTGCAATTATCTGCTGCAATGCCTTTTTAGGGATGATAAAATTGGCATCAAAATCAAGTTCTGATTGTGCCGTACAGGTTGATACCATATTAAAATCAAGTGCCGTACAAGTCACCTTTCCTGGCTCAATTCGCACGTTTACTCCCGTTGCCGATGGCCTCAATTGATCTTCCGAAACAGCGAACATGACACGGTTAACCATTTGCAATAATGCACCGGCCGGCAAAGTAAATTCGCGCGGGTCGATATTTGATATTTTAGGAAAATCTTCGCCTGGTTCGCACGGGATTGAACATTTGCCGTGGGCGCCTTTGATAAGTAGGTGTAGTTCTATCTGTTCCGGAGACTTTATAAATTCTGTTTCGGTATGGGGATTGATTGCCATTTCAGCCGGAATTATATTTTTCTCAATCTCGAAAAGCAATAACTCGTTCACCGACTTAGCAATATAGTCCTGCAATTTACGGCCTGGTATACAGATGCGAAAGTCCTGAATTGAAGTATTAATTTCGATTTCAGTGGCAATAACTATCCGCATATCGCAAGCCTCAATTTGAAGTTTTCCGGGCGATATAACGAATAAAAACATTTCGTTAATGGGAATAATTTTACTATCGCCTAATGCCTTTGAGCAGATGGATAGTGCTTTGTTTAGCGTCGATTGCTGGACGGTAAACGATGGGTTTGTTGTGGGTTTTTTGGCCATCTTATTTTAGTTGGTATTTATGAATGTGTGTTGCGGTGTTAACCACTGATTGCATTTTTCCTTTTAAATACACCCTATCAATACCATCGTATTCAGGGCCTTTTGCTATTCCCTCTGAAATGGCGTGAAGTTTTTTTTCAACCTCAAATATTAGGTCGCGTATTTCGGTTGCTTTCATTACATGAAGTTGTATGAGCGGTTTCTTATTTCGGTTAATTTGTTTTGGAAGTCGGAAAGCGTTATGCATTCGGCGAATTGGGCAACGGTGTATTCGGTGTTAAGTTTTTCGATATAGGCATCCGGTGCCTCATAGTTTTCAAGCGCATAATTAACTTCCGTTTGCGCAGCATCTTCTGCCATTTTTAAGATGGAATTAATCATTTCATCTTTTCTTTTATCAACAGGAAGCGTTTTTATCCTGTCCATTTCAGCCTCAATTTCCTCGACTGTCAGGTCAATGTCTACTTTCATATTTATATTATTTAATTCTGTTTAAGTTGGCAAACTCGCCATGTAATTCAATTGCTTTTTTATTATATGCTAAAGCAGCATCTCGTTCTGAATCAAAACAGCCTAAATGAATAGTAATTCCATTTGATCTAACCCTACTAAAAAACTTATTCTTTTTAGATTTTGGTATAGCAGAAACACCCAAATATTGAGAACTTGATCCTTTGGCAGATGTTCTATTTCTTACATTTTGAGTATCAGTAGCCGCTCTTAAGTTTTCAATTCTGTCATCGGTAGTAATATGATTTTTATGATCAATCAATTTGGGTAAATATCCATTATGATACAGAAAAATAATTCTGTATCTAAAATATAGCCTTCCATTTATATATAAAATCCATCTATCTCCGTCATTTCTTTTTGATAAACATCCCGCAATAGCACCCCGTTTACACCTCCTTGTTTTTGGATTTTTATTGATCAAATATCCATCTTTTCGGTAGTCAAATAAATATTTTACTAATTCCTGTGTAATTTCCATAAACTAAAATGCCATTAATCGGGTTCATGCCGCAAGACAATCCCCCAGTTAATGGCTTTTAAACTTCTTATTTCCGCTTGCGGTCGGTATGTAAATATAAGAAATTTTTTACTTAAAAGCCTTATATTTTGCGAAGATTTTCGTTATATATTTTGATATTTTCTTGCAAGGTAATCGCGGCAGCTTGCAATATCGCTACCCATTCAGCAACAGGTTTGCAGTTTGGTTTTGCTTTTGTGCCCATGTCAACAATACTCTCCCGTGTCAGGCAGCGAACAAATAAGGGGTGTTCGCATTCAGGCCTGTATGAGCCGAAATAGCATTTTTCGAGCAGCGGGTTAACGGTAAACGCGTGCAAACACTGATCGATATTATCATCAGGGATAATGCCCCCGTATAGCGTTGCGGCGTGTTTGCTCTTATCAGGACATTTAATCTCGCAGGATATGGTTAGATCAGCCGTAACCCCATCAGGCGAAATTCCTAAAATAGGGATAACCGTAGATTGCAGCCAGCCAACGGGCAATAATTCAACCCCGATATATTTTGACATTTCGGCACGGGCTTGCGGTTCAAGGTCCTTACCGCGTTGCATGTCTGCGTTTACATATCCTTCATCCTCAACGTAGAATGGTTCCAAGTGGCATGAGCCAATGTGATTGATTAACGTTTCGGGCTTGCCTAACAGGCTTTTAGCAAGAACGCCGCCTACTTTGCCCCAACGGATTTGGTGCCATGCCTCTGACCCCTGCTCGATTTCGAAATGGGCGATTACGCCGGGGAATGTTTGTTGTGTTTTCATTGTTTAGTTTAAAAAAGTGTATGTTTTTGTTTGGTCTATAAATGTTACGATATATTTATATTTAATCCAGTTAAGATAATTGTTTTTATGCCCGTGAGACCAATGAATTAATGGGTGGGCCGAAACGATCACTTCAATTCCCCTTTCAATTTATCAACCGCAGCTAAAACGGTTGGCAGTTTCTTTTCATCCGCAGATAATGAGGCCCAAACGACATTTAATGCGTCTTTTGTCTTTTCACATGCGTTCAGCTTCGCCAATGCAGACGTATCGGTTACCGCAGCCGGTGGGTAGTATTTTTTAAACCGGGCAACATAATCAAACCTGGTGTCCGGCATTGCCCAAAGTATTACAGGAATGTTTAACCATTTCTCCATGTATGGACTGCCGGTTTCCTTTGCTAAGAATTTAGCGTTGGTGTTATTGAGTATGACGGGTTTGTAAATTGCCTTTCCGGATGGATATTCTTTTAAAAACAAGCCGGTCTTAATTGTTTTTTTGTTTTGGTTCTGGTCGTAAGTTTCCTTATCCTCAAAATGCGAAATAGTAACAAGCATTTCCGGGCGCAAACCATGACCTAATGATTCGCCGAATTTTAAATCCTCGCCACTTATATAGCGGGGATCGAGGTTCTTTTTAAAGTGGGTTAGTGTTTCTGTTGCCATTATTGTAGTTTTTTACTTTCCTCTTTGATGTAAGAAAGGATGTGAGAAATTTTGTTTAGAACTTGGGTGCTAATTACCTGACATTCGAGACTGGTAAAATCGGGAATTTCGAGATTTTTAAGCGAAAGGTACAAGTTTGTGGTTTTTGCTTTGCCATTATAATTTCGTGCTTAAATTTGTTTTCCTTATTTTATCCAACTCCTTATGAAGTTGCTTTACCCACTTGTTAAAGTCATTCCCGCTATATCCGGCGGGAATGACTGTTTTTTGAGTTGATCGGCGTAAGTTTATAATTGACGCGTTGTATCAAGACCTAATTCTTTAAGTTGAGGCTCGAAAAATATTTTAAAAGCATTAAAATCAATTGCTTTAGCCAAATTATAACCGTCAAGTTTTGGGTTACCTCCGAATATAGGCTCATATTCCCTACCAAAACTATTGTACATATTACGAAGCTGATGTTCATTTATCTCAAATGTTTTCATCTTTTAGTCCTCCCAGTTAAACCAACTTTCCAAATATTCATCCTCATTGTCAATGAAGCCGCGATTATGGTTTTGAAAATCATCAATCTGTGATAATTCAAAGGGTGTCACATCAAGAACCGATTTAGATTCTGACTGAGTGGGTAATTTGATTTCTTTTTTCATTTTCATTTGATTTGGTATGCAAATATACAGATAGGTTTTGAATTTGCAAATTTATTTTAGTAAATTTTTAATAATTTAATTATTTTAATTTAGTTCTTGCTTTATTAAATATTAGTTGTAGATTTGTGGCTATGAAAGCGGTAATAGAAGAAATAGATTTGCATTCAATCAAACGAAGCGATGCTTTTGAGTTGCGAAATGAAATATTAAAGGCAACCAATAATAGCCTTTATTTCAACAATGATTATCCGAGATTAAAAGAATTGTATGAATTATTGACCGGGTGTTTTGAAAATTCTGTCAACGGTGTTCATACAGTTAGCAGACGAAATTAATATGGCAAAAGTAAAATTACGCAAGGGCACAAAATACCCGTTTAAGCATTTGGTAAAAATTGGTGAAAGTTTTACCATTACTGGTGCCGTTAAAAAAAATGTAACAGCTGCATACGCTATGTTTAAGGCCAAAAACAATATCGAATGCACTATTACCGAGTTTGAAAATAACACAATAACTGTACTTAGAACCGCATGAAAAAACACCGCATCCGCATCCTGCCATTTAATGGCGGCAGATACAAAGTTGAAGTTTTAGAACTTCGCAAATTTTGGTTTATCCGGCTTTGGATTTGTACTTTTACCACTTCCGGCGGATTAAATTTAATGCGTTCATACGCAAAGCAGCAGGCGGTTAATTATGGGGTACCTTATTCAGAAATTGAAGAGCTTAATCCGTAATCCCATGACATATAAACAATTTCAAATGAAACAATTAAAACGTGATGTAATTTCCTTTTTGGCAGTGATTGCTATTTTATTATGTTATGCCCTATCGAGTAAGGCTCAATCTCATTTACCTGATACGATAACGATAAGGATATCGAGCCGTGATTTATTTGCCATCTCGCAGCGTGTGGATAGCCTGCAAAACATCGTATCGGCTGCCAGCGTGTTACCGGCCAATCAGATAACGGCGTTCAACCAGCGCCTTAATTTGGCCTTACAGGTAATGTATATACAGGTACAGCGGCAAATGGTTACTGATAAGCCAAAAGCGGCTACTAAGCCAGTTAAAAAGGAATAAAGATATTCCGAGCATACAGAGGACGTGTATCATATGCCTGTTTACTGGCCGCTTAATTGCGGCCTTTGGCAGTAAAAGACAATTCAAAATGGAAAAAGAAATATATTATTGCTTAAGCGATAACGGTGATTTAAGTAACTTATATCTTGCCAATATAGATGAGGTTAAATACCACATACTAAATGATATTGGCGATGTTGACCCAAATGATTTGGAAGATGTTGTTTATACTATAAAGATAGTAAAAATGACTTCTGATGAATTTGCAAGTCTGCCCGAATACGAATTTTAATAATTTAAAACAAAACAAATCAAAATGAGCACAGAACAAACAGGCGCAGAAAAACCCGCCGAAACAACCCCAACCCCAACGCCTAAAAAACGCACATTGGTAGGAACTATCTTATCCGACATCGCCACCCCGTTCAACTGGGGAACAAAAGAGTTTGGTATTATCGCAAAATCATTCGCCGGTGAAGATCCTAAAATACAGGCCGATTTAGCTGCAGTCTCCGGTATGCTTCAAATTATCAAACTTAACCTTTCCGAGGCGCCATTAGTCGTTATCTACCTGGTTAAAAAGGCATACCCGCAATTTGACGAGGCGAAAATACTAGCCCTGTTACAATCGGGCATTACCGACCTGTCATTGGCTGAAAAAATCGTCGGCGAAGATTTGCCAAGCTTTTTAACCAGCTTAGCACAACACGTATTAGGTACTACCGATACGGGTTGGAAGCTATTTTGGGACGGCTTATTTAAGGCCGTTGCGACTGTTGCCGTGCCTGGCACTATCTGGGAAAAGATAGTTACCTACGCTTCTTATGTGTATAACGTGTTGGTAAAACCGGCAGTAAAGTAAAATGAAACGGGTGGTTAAACGCAGATATTCCGAAACTGAATTTCCTGAAACGGTTGAGTTTTGGCAAGCGATTGAAAACGGCATAGTGGTTTTTGAAAACGTTTGCAGGGCTATCGTAAATGGCTATATGCTACGTAATAACATAGTTGGCAGGCCGTTTAAGACGTTCAGGAAATTAAGTGATGTTTACCCGGAATTGGCACATTAAAGCATCTTTTCATAATAAATTGGTTTAGGTAAGCCGCCAAGTCGCAAGGACGCAGGCGGCTTTTTTATTTACCCTACCTGAATACCCCAAAAGTCCTCGGCCTTTTGCAATATCAGTACGGTAACACCCATATACTCCAATACCTGTTGCTTTACATCTACAGGTATTTCGGCTATGCCAGTAAACACAACTGGTATAATAACCGTAAAGAATGTGATCATCTTAAAAATTGCCTTAACGCGTTCAGGAGTTGGTAATGTCAATCCTGATAGCCCGATTACTGTTTTTGTTTTCGATTCGTCGGTAACTAATGGTTGTTGCACTACTACCGGATCGCTTGTTTGCTCTGTCATGATATTAGTTTACTTTATAGAACGTGAACGGATGCTTGTTTACGGTGTCCTTATTCGGCATTACGTATTTTTCATAATGTCCCGAATACCTCAATTCTTTGATAACATATAATGGTACCGTTACTTTATCAAGTCCAATATATCCATCAATACCCTGCCAATATACCTTAACCATTACCGGGCAATTGAGTAACCTTGTATAGTTTTCCAAAGCAAGCCACGTTAAACGATTATTGTTTGGCCGCTGTGGGAATGTATTCACATAGTCGAATGAGTTATATTCATCCGTCGCATTGCCATTTTCATCGCCGGCATTGCAGTTATGCCCAATGTCATATCCTGAGCCGGCGTAATCCTTGGTTAAATTTGGCCGGCCTGATGTAGCGTGAAAACCAGTTTCGCGATCAGCTACTTTTTTATGTGGTTTGGCAATCCAGATGACACTATCCGGTATTAATGTTTTCGGATTCCAATAGCTTGTATAACCGTGATTTGTTATTTTTTGCTGCTGAGCGAATGCAATACCGCATAATGAAGCAAGCAAAAGTAACAGGATTAATTTTTTCATATTGTTATGTTTTTAAAGTTTGCCAATGCTTTTAACGCCGTCAAGTCAGACATAAATTTATTGCCGTCCATGTCAGTATTGTTCCAATTGTAAATGTACTGCCAAAAAGCAGGCACGTGCCCTGTGTCATACCTAACCGGGCAAGTAGACTGCAGCGAACTCAACCACATTGGATTATTCGGGAACGGATGCGATTTATAATATTCACGCATATACGTATTATAGGTATATATCCCGCAATCACGGCCTGTTTCTGCTTTAACATAAGCAAGGAAATCGTTTAACCTGGATAATGCCAATTGCCAGTTATCGGCAACCCATTTGTTTAACTTATCCGATTCAGATTGACTAACCTTACCGCTTTCGTCATATCCTACTAAATCTTCAACATCGACCCATGGTGGTAAGCATCCTAATGCTGAAAAATTAACTCCGCGCGACAAATAGTTTTTAGCTTGTTCGATCCCATCAAATCGCGGATCGTAAAAATGGTACGCACCTCGAATTAACCCCTGCGTTGTTTTTGCCTCTTGCCAGGATTGGTTAAAGAAAGTAGTTTCGGGTGTGGATATTCCTTGTGTTGCTTTAAAAAAGCAGAACGATATGCCCTGTTTAACAAGTTGCGACAGCTGGTAATGTTCGTTTAAATGACTTCTGTCAACTCCGATTATGTTTTCCATTTAGTTGGTTGCTAAGGTTACAATTCGCTTTCCATTTTCATAATGGTAATTTTCGCCGGAAAGAACCATTGGCTTAATTTTCCTTATTTCATTACGGAGTGCCTGAAACTGCTGCCTGTTATACTCCCTATCTATGGCAAGTTGATTTTTAACAGCGATCAAGGCGATACTATCCGCTACGTGGTGGAGGCTATCCCTTACCGTTCGCCGGTCTTGCTTAACTGAAATTGTGGAAATCCCTTTTAATATTTCCGGCAATTTATCTTTTTTAACCAGGTTGTCATCGTATTGCGCCGCTGAAAATGATAGTTTAATAATGAATCCGATAACAGCCCCGGCGGCCGCAACCAATGGCAACCACCTTTTAAATGCCTGAATCTCCTTAGCCATCTTTGTTATGCTCTCATGTTGAGCATCTAATTGTTCGTCACTCATAATTATAATTGTGTAATACGTGCCCCCGCATCATAAGTAACACTTCCGGCCCCTACTGTCAGATTAGTCTTTACAGTAATAACCGTGCCGTTCTTAGCCCTTATTGTTACCGGATTGTAATTACTATCGGAGATTGAATTTAGTGTTGTGTACGATACCGTTTGCGATGTGTTATTTTCATCGGTATACATTACTTGCACTTGAATAACATCCGTTGATATCGCTGTTACGTTTAAATATGCGGAAATATTAAAAGTCGCCGTAGATGCACCTACTGTGAAAGTTGTAATATTCCCTGCCGTGGTTTGCGCTGTCAGATCGTTCGATGCTTGTGTTAAGGCAATTGATGTCGGAGCTGAAGATGCTATTAATGAGGCTACCTGTGATGCAGTCAACGCCGCCGGTGATGCACTACTTCCGCTTACGTTGCCAACTACCGTATTATTAGCCTGCGTTGCTAATTTAGGCAGTGTAACATTTGCCGATGCTATATCAGCCGTAAGCACCTGCGTATATGCCCCCCCTGACGTGCCACCATGCAATACCGTTGTCGTTGCACCTGCCGTTACTTGTGCAAAAACGCCCGACCCATTCGCATAAATAGGGCCGCCATTGCTTGTGAACGTTGGTATAGTTACGCCTTTTAAGGTAGTCTGATTTTGTGATAACGAACTATTAGTCACGCCGTACCATTCCGTTCCGTCAGGTGTATAAAATCGAACCGATGACAGGCTATCCATCAACATCGCTGCACTAAAATTACCTCCGTGTAAGTGCCCGTTAAACTTTATAGATGTGTGGCTATCGCCAATAAGCAAGTTAAGAACTTGCCCGGTTTTACCAGCTGAAAAATTGGTAATTGTAGTACTAGTTGTATTCGCTGTTTTGTAAACCACGGCCAATGATGATACCACCGGTATTGCCGTCCCTGCTGCAATCGTAACGGGCGAATCTCCCACAGCATTGACGCCGATTGTTCCGCCAACTTTCATGGCGTATTTTTGCACAATAGGCGACATATTGCCGGTACTGCTGCTGCTTAATCCCGCGGTTCCAAACTGTGGGGAAATAATCTTTATATTGCCTGAAGTGTCCGCCTTAATGCTGTATGACGGCTTGTTCGATCCGTTTGCCGAATAGCTGAAATTGCAATTATCAAGAACTGTAGTTATCGCTGAATTGCTGTAGCTATTGATATAAACATCAGCATAGGTATTGTCGGCAACCGTACTATTGCCATAAATTGTGCCGTTGATTATGCTTATATTCCTGGCTGCGGATGCTACCGTAGAGCCAGTAGCTATCAGAATACCTTCATGCCCGTTAAAGTTACTATGCGGCGTAAGATAATTGCTCGACGTTCCCTCGTCGCCTATGCCAGCCAAGCCGTTGGTAAAGAAATCAGACTCTCTCTCCCGAATACCGACGCCCTTATTATACATCCCATATCCTGTATTGAAAAAACTCCCACACATGTGTATATAGGTATCGACGGCATCGTTTTCAATGCCGTTTCCGCCACAACTGGTGAAGTAATCATGCTCTAATTCAACGCCGTCAACATTTGCCTGCAACCATATTCCGTGCAACGGTGCGCCTATCGTTACTACGTTCTCAATCTTAATGCCGGCATTAACGCCGTAGCCGGAAATTGCTAATGGCCCCGGCGCGGTTGGCGATTTTAATAGAATCCCTGAACCAGTCGATGCGCCTGTTTTAACGATATAAAAGCCTTTTAGGTTAGCGTTCCACGGTTGGCGCAAAGTGTCGGTTGAAAAATCATACACTATCGCCGCGCTTGTTGTATCCCCCGCAAGTGACACGAGTGCACTTTGGGAAGATTTAGAGAAAAGCAACACATCATTGATATTTGCTACCGACTGGCCGATCAGCGAAACACCTTGTTTCATCGATATCGCTTCCAATCGGCCGTATGATTGGAGTTTCAACTGTACAATTCCGATTTTAAGTCGGTTTGCGGATATTATAGCCGCATTTATCGCGGTGGCATCATCGTGTACGCCGTCACCGGTCGCACCGAACCATTCGGGCAGTACGTAAGTATAATCAATAACCCTATGCCAGTAATACCCTACGTATGTGCTGTTAAATATAATTCCGTTGTCAATTGTTAGCCCTGATGAGGAAACTAACTTAAACATGCCCTTTCGGAATGCGGTATCAACAAACATCGTTGTTGCCGTACCAGTTGCCGCTTGCAATTGCGCAATCCCTGCAACATGAGGTATTGCATCGCCGCTCCCGGAAACTGCGAAATTAGCCGCCTGTGCCTGCGCGTAAAAAGTAACATTATCGTTGCTAACATTCGCGGTTACCGTCGCATGGCCCGTTACATTGGAATTTAGATAATAATTATCGTCCGACGTGCTATTTATGCCCGCCGCCCATTTTGTCACGCCGCCTGTAGAATAGATAATATTCGCATTCCCACCACCCAAAGTTGTACGGTTTAAGATTAATTGCGGATTGGCAAAGGAAATGGTTTGATAGTTTGTAAAAATGTTTGCGCCACCTAACGCCGATTTGCTATTTAACTGTGTCTGTATAGAACTCGTAGGGTCGAAGTAGCTTTTCGTTATCCCGTTAATTGTTACAACTGTCGGATTAGGATAAGTCCCCGTAAGGTCGCCCCCAGCTGTTCCGGATGGTGGCAAGCCTGTAATGGTTATTAATTTACCACTAATGTCATAACCAACCCCGCCAACGGGTGAACCGGTGTTTATGTTTGGCAAATAAACCGGCCCTTGATAGATAAGGTCGTGGTTTTTACTTCCTATCGCAAAGATAGTCGCCCCGGAAGTATCCTGCAGTGTCAAGTAATTTGGTACTACTGATCCTATGCTGTAATTAATTCTAATTTTATTAACCTTTAATAAACTGTCAAAAGATGCGATACCAGTACTTTCCATCCCGTTATTGATCCTTACCCCAAACACTGAATTATTTGTATGGCCGCCTATTGCCGAGCCGGAATTGCCCAAAATAATACCCGGTATTCTGCAATTATCACAATCTGCATTTACGTTCGGTACAATGCGAACGCCGTAATCGGCATCAGACGTGCCGGTAATCGTTCCTGAAATAACCGACTGTTTAAAATTGCTGTTTAGCTGGAAAAAACGCAAATCAGACTGAACGGCTGAATATAGCAGATACCATTTGTTGCCATTCGCGTAATAAAGGTTATTTACACTATCGGTTGCGCCTGTTCCATATCTAAATGTCGGTGAAAAACTTGTAGAGCCAGTCGGCACGCCGGGCGTCCAGAAATGTTTTTGCTGTCCTAATGCACTTAGACCCGTGCATAAAAGGATTAAAGCGATAAGTTTCTTCATGGGCGTAAATATAAATAAAAAAATAAATTATTGCATTTTATTTGTTATTGTGATTATTTGTAGTATATTTACATCAGATAATCAATGAAGGTTATCGTAAAAAGCTTGACGGCAATGAAAAATAAAATCTTAACACCAGTTAAAATTCACAAGTATAAAGATTATACTATTCGGGTTACAAAAAGCGGCTTGTATAAAATTCACACAGTTAGTGGCTATCTGTTATTTACAAGAACAACATTAAAAGATGTTAAAGCAAGCATCGATTTGATATAAATATTAACCCGATAAGCCCGTCAAGCACGGGTTATTCTGCCAATACCGGGAAAAATGCGTAAACCCGTCTACGCAACCTCGCCTAACACGCGGGGTTTTGGTAGTAAAAAACCACTATATTTATATCATGAAAACTTTAAAACTTAATCCTATCATGCTGGTGCCAATATTAGTCGCCGCTTTTTTTATCACATGCATAGTTTGGGCTGTAATTCACAGGAATGCAATTAACTGGTAATGAGTTTCATCCCGTACCAAACGCAAGAAATACTAATGTACTTCGATGCGATCAACTGCATTCATGATGTTCAGGTAATTTCTGATTATTTGAATGAAAATGCAGATGATTATTCACCGGGTGAGTTGTTGGCGCTAAAGAAGTTGCTTAAGCTTTACGCTGAATTATTTACGGCTTAATTATAAACGTAAACGAGTCGGCAAAATGACCAATGCCGTCATCATCGCCTGTAAGTATTATCGCATCTCCAGTATCTACATTATTGGCCGCGCCCGAATAGTTGCTTCCATCTGCATTGCGAAATATAAGTGTAGGATTATTCATAGTTGTTGCCGTTTCAATCGTAAACAGTATACCTGGCAATACACCAATGGTAAAGGTATCACCTTGATTATACCCACTGCCTGGATTGGTTTGCGTTATCGAATCTGCAACATTGCCAACGGTTACCACTGTAAAATGAGCGCCAACACCTGTTCCTGTAACATTTACAGCGGGCTCATTTACATAGATAGTATCAGGTGATGAAGTTACACCGGTCCCGGTTGGAGTAAGTATTGTGTAATATATAGTAACGGGGTTATTGCTTGTACCGCCTATGATTGGCGTTTCTATTTGTTGAGCCCCTGCACCGGGAACAACGGCCAATACAGCGCGCCAATTTGGCAAATCATCGTCGGCGAAATCCAATGTGCCTTTAGTGGTATCGTAATATAAATTTTCACGAACGGCTATTTTACTTCCAAATATCGCGCTTATTATCCGGCTTATTACACTTTCGTTTTTCATAATTTGATATAACAAAGCATAATTAAACCATCATTAGCCACACTAATAGCAGTACCGGCACCCAAATTTGCAGTAACGCCCAAAGTTGGTGCAATTGTTCCCTTAACTATTTCATAATTCAATGCCTGCGTACCGGATGACCTGGCCCTGGCAACGGGGTCATTAATACCAGGTGTATCTCCAGCAGTTGCGTTTACCTGTGTGGTAAACATATTCAACCCTTCGGCTGGCAGATTTGCCCTGGCTATGGTTAATGAGTTGCCCGGATTGCCAACTTCTAAAGCACCAGTAATACCGGGTGTTCCGCGTCCTAAATCAGGATCTATAGTTGCCCTGTCCCACGCAACCAAAACCTTACCTTTCGCCTCGTCATAAATTTGGCAGCCCTCATATAAGCTGCCTACTTGGCCCAAGCCGGTTGCAATATCCCAATCCCTGGTAAAATATCCTGCAACCAATTCCTTGTAATAAGCAATCGTCCCTTGTGGTAGCGATGATCCAGTTCCGGCCGGTGCTGTTATGGCGGGGCTATCCAACTGGTCATAAACAAATATTAGTCTGATGCTAATCCCATCGGGTAGTGTAACATAAACAGATGTTGCTGCATTAAATCCGGTTAACGGCCTGTGGGTTTCAATTAACTCAATCGACAAATCCGCGTTAGGTGTACCTATTTCGCCCTCATAAATCTCATTGCCGCCTAAAGTAGTACCGATTTTCAGCGTAAATGTTGCAAGGTCAGGATTAATAGTTTCAAAATAGTCAATCGTGCTATATTGGGTAAACACGCCATTTATAACGAATGATGCAGGGAATAAAGGAAACGGCGTTGTTGCCGGCCATGTTTTTCTTACCACTATTAAATCTCCTTTTGGCGTTGTTCCCGCCGTTAATTGCCCAAATTCAAAGCCCTTTACTATTTGCAGATCACGCTCATAATTATACCCGTTTCGGTTATATGTCGATGTTGGCCGATCTCCTTTAAAATCTCCCGCTGCAACATAAAATTCATAATCAATCTTAACCTGGTCGCATTTGGCCCAAATCAAATTTAACTGTTTTATACGCCAATCGGGTAATTGAATTTCATAACCTGTTAAATAATGTGTATAAATATCGTAATTAAATCCGTTTAATAAAACAGGATTATAAGGCTGATCTTCAAAAACTTCACGGCTGTCTTTTGGCTGATAGCCACCTATGAAGTTTCCGGCTATTCGTGTTTGTAATATTAGCTCACTGGGATGGAATAAGATAGATTCCGTATTTTCAGAATTTTGATATTGAATTAATTGCGTATCAGGGTGATTCTGCTGTACATCAATAGGGCAACTTATCCAGCTTTGTATATTTGGTACAACCGGATCATCGTCTGCTATATTAATCGGTGCGATAACAGTTGCAGTATCATCTGTGGTTACTACTGCATTATAGGCTGCACCCGGCTGTGCCGTTCCCGAATAGCTAAATGAATTTGCACCGTTCTGTACTTCTGATTTATCATAAATGACTGTAGCAATACCATTTAAGGTCTTGGTAACTGTTAGCCTTATCCTGGGATTTAAAGCACCTGATATAAATGTACTAATTGCAGTAAACTGGTAAGACTGACCGGCCAATGCCTGACCCGTGTATGAGCCGTTAATTAACAAGTCAGAAACAACTATAGCATTAATTTCAGTCTGTAGATTACCCTGTACAAATGGGCTTGTGAGTTCTGTTAGTTGCGCGTTAATCGTGGCTGGTAAATTAGCATCATAAGATATACGGCCATAACAGCGGCCAATAGGAAATGCTGAAAAATCAACCATTGCGAGGTATTGCAGGAATGTTTTACCAATGATTGATGACGACGTTGCACCTAATACGGGGGATGTAATATGGACATTGCGACACGTTAAAAATTCGAGCGTCATATCCGGGAAGTCGGAAAGCAGGACCAACGCGGGGAAGTTAGTATCTGTTTTTTGGATGGGGACGGCGTAATTTTGGTCGTCGACTTCGAGATCGGCGGGGAGTGAGTTTAGATTAGGATCGGGTGTGAACGTTTCTAATGTCCATCTGAAACCATTGAGGCCCGATATATAGAAAACACCGCTCATGCTGACAGTTTGTTTAACAGTTCAATAATAGCCTTACAGCATTGACAATTCTCTAAACATGCACCGCATATACATCTCATGGTGTAAATGTAATTAAAATAAAAAATAAATCAGAAATAAATTTGTTATTGTGATTATTTGTAGTATATTTGTATTGTCAATCAAGGCAAATTAAAAAAACGTTAGAAAATGGCAACTTTAAGAAAAACACAGGAAGGTTACAATATGGTAATCATGAATGCTACAGAACGCAAGGCATTCGACAAAATAATGAGTGCTAAATTATATGACGAAAACACTCCATTTTTTACCCCATGTGATAATCTTAAATTCTTTTATATTAAAGAAGTTGAGGTTGATTATATGAATCGGGAAACCACCATCATCGCAAATGGTAAAACAGTGTTGGTAAAACACACATTCATGAATTCCAATACTAAAATAGATAAGGCGGTGCGTAAAGCATACGGGAATTAAAAGCACTCTGATTTGCCTTGATAACGTTTTCAGCGTATTAGCGCAATTCGAAAGGATTGCGCTTTTTTAAATAAAAAAGGTCTACATTTCTGCAAACCTTTCCTTATCTTTATTGCGCAAACAATTTAAAGACATGGTAAAGGTAAAAAACAATCCTCAATTGCGCAATAGTACGCCGTTTAAATTAGGCACATTCTGCTCCGGAATAGGTAGCCCCGAACAATCACTAAAAGAACTTAACGCTAATCATATCAATGTTTTCGCATGTGAAAAAGACAAATTCGCACGTCAAACATATTTAGCAAATTTTACACCCGGAATAATGTTAGAGGATATGACTAAGGAAACTTACGATGATCCTGAATTATACGCTGATTTAGTCGTTGCGGGTATCCCGTGCCAGTCGTTCAGTTTGGCAGGAAAACGGCAAGGTGAAAACGATCCGCGTGGATTGTTAATTTATGATTTTATCAGATATGTTCGAAAACGCAGGCCAAAGGTGTTTATCATTGAGAATGTAAAAGGATTGCTTAGTGATGCAGGTGGGGTTACTTTTGGCAAATGGCTTGAATTATTAGGGTGTTCACGAAATGGGCAACCGAATATGTTTAACCATCCTGAATCGTTGGGTTATAATTTGAATTACAGGGTACTGAACGCAAAACATTACGGGTTGCCACAAAATAGGGAGCGTGTTTTTATTGTTGGTATTAGGCCTGATTTGCCTAATAGTTACGTTTGGCCTAAACGGGTAGTTTTGAAAGATAGGTTGATTGATTTGTTGGAAAGTGAAGTTGATGAGAAGTATTATTTGAGTGATTTAATGATGAGCAAATTCTCAGAATGCGGTACGTTTATAAATCAAGATATACAATCAAGTCGAGTGCATGACATTTTCGGATGTGTACCCGCTAATATAGCGGGTACACATGGGTATTCTATGGGATATATAAAATCGGTGGCTTTTAACGGCAATCAAAAAAAGAAAATACATACAGAAAATGATATTGCGTCCTGTTTAAATATTGGGAGCAATGCAAGCGGTTCATATAATAATTTGACACTCTTGCATGGTGCAAAATTTGAAGCGAACCGCATATACGATAGTAACGGAATTGCCAAAACTCAAAAATCAAATGGTGGTGGTGGTGGGACTAAAACGGGGTATTATAGTGTTAAACAACTCAACCAATCAAAAGAATCCGGATGTAAACAACCATATCAGCAAAACCGTGTTTATGATAGTAATGGATTATCAACCGCCATAGATCAGGTAGCGGGTAGGTGGGGAACGAATATTCACCGCATACGCCGACTAACCCCACTCGAATGCATGCGCCTAATGGGCTATCCTGATAGTTTTATCAAACCATGCAGCGAAACGCAAACCTACAAACAAGCCGGAAACTCCATCCCTATCCACATGATGAAAGTAGTATTAAAGCCATTATTGCCACTATTAGAAAACACGCATTGACAAATCATTCCCCGCACCCAAAAGCACCTTAATCCCCTGCGGAGAATTACTACCACAATCAACGGACACCTCGGATATAAACGATTTCCAGTTAACACCACGGTACATATACCAAATTTCCCCAAATGGATTTAACGTCAACATCTGTTCGGCGTTAAACTGCATTCCAGTAGTTATATTGTCATAATAAGGCAGGAATATTTGACTGCCCAAATCACTAATATTAACCATATCGCCTTCACTAACGCGCCGGCCATTCAAATCAACCGTAATCATCGACGTATTTTTATCGGCACCGGTTAAGTATATTTGATAGTCGCCCATCTTATCAAATACCGAAGCGAGATAATTGCCCCCGCGTAATAGATTTTGCATCGGGCTAAGCGGCCAGTTATAAACTTCCGGCGAAACTCCACTCCAACTTGTACAACCATCTGCAACGGTTAATGGTTGATAGTAACCGCCAATTTCAGCCGCTGGACGTACATAAACAAAATGATTATCATTATCCGATCTCGAAGCTGCTGAATTAAGATAAAACGTCCCGCTCAATCCCGATGACGGCTGATTATAACCAGGTTGAATGCGTTTTTCCTCAATAGCATAAGCAGATGCGTTTATCGGGCAAACGATATCCAATACATTATTTGTAGTCGAAATCTTAGTCCCGTAGGCCACACCTGCGTTAACTTCTTTACCGCCGTTCAAGCTGGTTAATTGCGGATTAGCATAACCACCCTTAATGCCATTGATTAGCAAATCTTCGGCAACCTCTAAACGTGGCGATTTAATATCGATCTGATTGCCCAAATCTAACGCGGCCTGATTTGGTGTTGCACTTGGCGGAGTTGCTCTGAAAAAATACCGCAAATCTTCCATGCAAAATTTTGGCGTTCCATCCGGAGCTAAATTAGTCGGGTCTAATCCGGCGCCTAATTGAGCACCCATTAAACCGCGAATAGCCTTGAAAAAGGTGTTATAGCTAAGTAGTAATCGTGGGTTGTTATTTTCCTGCTGCACAAATCCATCCTGATCGGAATCTGTTGTAAATGTATCGTGCGGAAATATGGCTTTAAAAATACTACCCGGCGCGTAATCGGTGACAATTCCATCCGAATTAAAATAGTGTACTATACCCCCGTACACCTTATATTGATTACCGTATTGTAAACTATCCCCGGCCTGGTATATCGTTGCCGCTTGTGATGTTAAGATTGCATTAGAGCACGTAATACAGGCTTGGTAAAGCAAGCCATTAAGTCCTAACAGCCTCGATTGTGTCGTTACGGTCGGCTGATCTGTACCGTTCATTTGCTGCACCAAATAATCAAACACGTATTCAGGCCGTAACGCCTGGCAATGTGTCGCCGGGGTTGATGTGTAATAAGTCATCCGCATTGAGCCGCCCTGCATATTTACGCCGTGTCCGGTACCATTATCGAGCGTTGGGTCAAGTATATTTTTTATGTAGAAATACAGTTTATCACCCTGATTTAATTGCAATGAAAAGTCAAACTCAAAGGTAAATTCAACTGTTCCAATTACCGGCGGCGATGTGGCTAACGTTTTTACCAATGTGCCGTCCTGCTTATAAATATTAAACTCATATTGCCCGGTGCCGCCGCCTGATGGGCCATTGATTGACGTTTGCACACCGCCGGGTATAGGTAATCCTGTAATAGGGTCTAATGGACTACTTAGTCTTATTTTGGTATCGGTTTGAGCGACAAAAAAGAAATTACCGTTCCGAGGAAATACCGGAGGACCTTGCCATAAAAACCCCGTCCCGGTTACAGACGGACTAACTGACATTTGTTGATAGTCGGCAATTTCCATCTGAAAAAAAGCGTTCATACGGAAATCGGGACTTGTTGAAAATATCATATCCGCCTGTTCCTGCAATAATAACGGGGTTAACAATATATCTACCATAGGATCATAACCACGCGTAGCTATCCATGCCGCCCGTTGTGTTGGATTTACCGTTAATGGTATTTGATACGGTGTATCACCATAAGCCGCAATTTGCGTGTTGATGTTCTTTTGGATTAATGGAATTGATACCCCCGTAGGTTCATCGCTCCATTTTGAAAAATCAGGACGGCCAAAAAAGAATTGTTCATCCTGAAATGTTAGCGGGTTGTTTCGTAATATGCGCTGATTAACGCGGGTCATTTGACCAGTTTTGTAAAATTCCCTTCGCATCAATGACGCGCCCTTGTTTACATACTTGACAGGCAATGTGTAATTATATAGCACTCCGCCGTATAATTTACTGCGCTCTAATTTGATGTTAGTTTGCAACCAACCGTCGGGCGTATTGAATAACACATCCGTTTCTACTCCGCGAATTTCGAGAGGGTAGGTAAATTTATTTGGTTGGGGTTGGGGGCTGTTCATAAACCAAATGTAAATAAAATTAAATAAAATTTGTTATTGTGATTATTTGTAGTATATTTGTATTGTCAATCAAGGCAAATTAAAAAATGGAAAAAGATGACTACAACAGCCACATACCCCTCAAGCACAGTTGCACCAAGTATTGAAACTTTATTTGTTAACGGTATCAAGTTTGATATTTGTGAATTGATTAAAGAGGCTTACGATATGATTGTTGACAAAAGATTTAGGTATTTTGTATGTGTTGAGGATAATCATATTGTGCAATTCTCTGCATGCGAAAAATACTTTCAGGTCACGGGTGAAACCCGTTGGGATTTCTTTTGTATCACAAAAGGCGAATGTATTGCATGGGTTAATGATTATCAGCAACAATGCGATAAGGTTGCTTCCTATAACCAAAGTTTGGCAAAAAAGCCATTAATGCGCCAAATGATTGCTCCCAAAATACAGGCAATAAACGAAAGGTGTTTAACATTATTTGGTGTAAAAGCCGCTTAATTATGGGACATATTTTAATAAAACTAAAAACAAAACCCCAAATAGAAAATTGCTATTTGGTTTATTCTACAATTGTAGATGCGCCTATAACATACGGAGCGACAAAAAAGCAAATAATAAATTGGTATAAAAAAGAATACGGAAGGCAAGGATTAGAGGGGATGGACAGGCGATTTGAAAAGGCCGAAGATGACAATTTTGTAAAAAGTGTAATCTGTTTAAACAGAGCCGGAGAAAATGAAAAACACATATCTTATAAAAAAATGATACAACGTTACTGTATATAAAGCACTCTGATTTGCCTTGATAAAGTTTCAGGGTATTAGTCGTTAAGGAATTAACGGCTTTTTTATTTAAACCTACTCGCCCTATATCCATTCCACGCATCCGCCTGCCTCTGCGCCTCAATCCAGCCTGATAGACGCGGTTGTTTTTGACGCGTATCTTTCCTACTTAACCTGTCAATAGCCTCTACAACGTCCCTGTTATCACTACGCGTCGAAGTCCATTTAGGTGTTTCAGGTAACATCTTATAAGGCTCTACAACCGTTCCGCGTGGTAAGTTCATCATAGTAGCAACGCCTGGCGAATAATAAGCAGGTCGGCCAGGTTCAACTATCCGCTCCGGCCCAACTTCACCAACAACCGCATAGCCGCCCTTATGTCCACCTGTTGGTGTGCCTTTAGCAAATTGCGGTATCGGAGTTGCCGCCACTTTAGCCAACTGTAGTGCGCCTAATGCAGCAACCGGTATCCATGCCGCTAATCCAAATATACCCGTTTGACCTAACACCTTACTCACGCCAATAGCGGTATTTAAAATTATTTCAGCAATCGCTGCGGCTTTATCAGCAACGGCCTGTTTATGTTTTTCTTCTGCTATTTGCCTTTGTATATTCTTTTGTTGGCTTGCTGTTTCTGCATCTAAAACTAATTGCCTACGTGCTTTGTTCGCTTGTGTATCTAATGAACGATCAATTGCGGCCTTTTCAATTTGAGCATTCTCATTTATTTTTTCACCAATCTTTTCAAGTTTTGAGATTTGATTTTCATAACCCTTATCAATCAAATCATTTATATCAGATACGATAGTTTTTGCATCATCTAATGTCGCTTCTAAATCAGCTTTTTTATCACGGCCTCCGTTCGCCTGATCTCTTTGTTGTTTTGATTGTGCATTGTTCAGGTCATTCCCCAGTCCTGATAATTTATTCTTAACTGGCTGAATACCTTTATTTGCATCAGAAACAAATTTATCAATATCACGTTGCGGCTCATTATCAACTTTCATACGCAAGGCAACTGCATCCCGGTTGCCTTCACGCGCCGCCAATATTGCTTGTTGTGTTGCTATTTCAGCACTTATTCGATCAATGGCAAACTGATCGTTCAGTGCAAGTAGTTCTTTGTTAAATTTTTCCTCTGAAATTTTACCTTTCGCGCGTAATAATGATAATGCGTTTTCTTTTTTATCGTGCACGGATGTTAATGCCTGGATTGCAAGGTTGCTACCCTGATCGATCAAATCAAGTTGGTCTTGCTGGCTTATCCGTCCCTGTTCAAGTATTTTTTGTAGGTTTTCTTTTTCGATTTTAAGTTTTTCTGATGCTGTTTCATTGGTTAACTGCAATATTGCCTTATCTTTATTTTGCTCTGCCAATTTAATAGATTCACTATTTTTGCCTGCTTCTTTTACTTGCTCTTTATAGTTGGCCTGAATTAATTCCTGTGATTTTTTGTTGTAATAATCAAGTGCAATTAACTTCATATCATAAGACTGATTGGGGTCATCCAGTATAGCTTTAAACAAATCTTTTTGCTTTTCGAGGTTGTTTTTTATAATTTCCTGATCTTGTTTGTATTGTTTATCAAGCAGCCCCCGTCGCTGTGATGCGGTTTGCTCCTGTAATTCCAATAGTTTATTTGCACCTGCCTTGATTATATCTTCACGCCTTGCGTCATTTGCCGGCAACTTTACCAATTCTGCATTTTGATTATTTTCTTCAATTTTGGCGGATGCATTATAAAATTGCTGAACCGCTACAAGTCGTTCCTTATAGCTTAATTTGTCATTGTTTATTTTCGCTTGCGCTATAATTTTTTCGTGCTCTAATTGTTCGTTTGCAATTTTGGTGCGCAAATCATTAACAGGATCGGCTCCCGCTGAACTTCCGGGATTGGTTGCCCCGGCTTGCTTATATAAGTCTTTTACGGCATCTACGGTGTTTTTATAACTTTGGATAGCGCGTTTATTATTACCCTCAATCTCTTTTTCAAGGTCTTTGACCTGGTCTTTTTGATTTTGAATAACAGCTTTTGAAAAACCCATTTGTTTTGCCCCGATAATATCATATCGAATATTACTTGCCTCGGCTTGTAGTTCTACATTTTTAGCCAATTGTTCAGCAGCAAACTTAGATGCATTTGCAAGGGCTGCCTGTGCGGCCGCTTCAAGATAAATAGCTTGGATATATGCATCCGAATGATCTGTAAATCCTTTTTGAGCGTCATTTAGATTTGTCACATACCCGAATGTCTTACCAATAGTATCATTATACTCATTAATTGCCTTATCGCTATCAACTATGCCGGTTTTAGCTAAATCAAGATTAGCGGCTAATTTTTCAATATTTTCAATGCCTTTTTCGTAATCACCGCTTGTAAATGCATCAGTTAACGCTTGTTGTTTTATGGCAGACGTTGTCGCAACGTCATTAAATATTTCAAGGGCTTTAATATAAGTCCATAAAGCAGAAACCGCCTCAATTATAACGCCTATCAGCGCAAATTGCACTACCATTCTAACCAGGCTCCGGGTTGCAACATTTATAGCGGTTGCGGCTAATTGACTGCCGCTAGTCGCTCTTGCTATGGCTTTTTCATACGCGCCTACTTCCTTAGACGTGTTGCCTGTACTAACTGCCAACGCTTTATTTTCAGCATCCAAGGCCTGCAATTCAGCTAACATCTTTTGGCCTTGTGTGCTTTCCCGTTCGGCAGCAGTTAACTGTTCATAGGAATTACGCAATAGCAAAACAGACTGGTCAAGTTTTTTCATGCTTGTATCAGCCGCTAACATTTCTTTAGTCTGCCTGTTTAATTCAGTTTGGGTTTCCCTGATTGCGATTGATAACTCTAATTGTCGTTGTGTTAAAAATACAAGCCTTTCACCACTCGCCGCATCTTCAACATTTAAAGCCTTTAATTCGGCTGCATTTTCGGCACGTTCGGACTGTAATGCTAAAAGTAATTCTAAATTAGCCCGTTGAGCAACAGATAATGAGGCTAAAACTTCCTTTTGCTCAACCAATGCGGCGTTTTCAACTGCAATTGCTTCGGCTGATTTGGTCGCACTAATAGCCATATTTTCATTTCCGGTGATAATTGGTTCATATCTGACAGCGGGATTATCATCGGAAGTAACAGGATTGTACGGCGTTTGGCTATTTGCAAATTGAGTATTAGCTTTTCTGTTAGCGATAGCATCTAACTTAGCCTGTTTAGATTCAGCCGCTGCAATTTCTTTTGCATCCATGGCCGCTTGCTTTGCTTCGGCTTCCTGTCTGGCTTGCTCCTGTTTGGAAAGCATCACCAGGTACTTGTTTAATATTTGTTCCTGTTTAGCTGCTTTGGCTTGCTCATTTTTAATTTGCTTATTATTGTTGGCAATTATCTTATTAGTTGCTTCGGTTGAGGCCTGTAGATTTTTGTTAAATGTACCAGGCGTTGAGCCGCCTAATGTGGCATTTAGTTTGATGGCCGTTTCGAGTAATGCAACTAACTCGGTACGGAGTTCTTTACCGGCTATTTGTAGTTGGGTGAATTGTTGGATCGCCGCGGGGTCAACTACCTCGTCGATTGCTGTTGTATTTCCTGATGCCATGTGTCAAATATAAATAATGTTTCTTATATTTGTTGCTTAATCCCCTGCTTAGTGGATGCCGAGATAATAATCAGGTAAAAGTCCGGTTGAAGTGCTACCAAATAATGATGTCAAGCCAAAATGACAAGCAAGCACAGATTTAAGGCAGCCGAAAGGTAAAAGGCCATATCGTACGAATGAATATGGCCTTTTTATTTTTTATTCCTATTCGCCCTAATTTCAGCATCTAACATGTTTAAGTAGCTAATATACTGCATCACACTCGTTTCTTTTGGGTTTATTCCAAATTGTAGCCACTTACTTAATGAAGTTATTTGTTCATAAAATTGCGCCTTTGAATTAACCGTTCCGTTAGTTTCAGCGGCTTTTACCATCTTATCAAGTTGGTTTTTAGCCTGCTCGAACTTAACAATATCCATTTTTAGGTAATTCTCTGTTAGCTTAAGATCCTTTTCGAGGTCGTCATATTTTAGTCGTTCAAAACCTAATCCATCCGGCTGCGGTGTTTGTAGGATGCGGATCAATTCAGTGTCTCGCCCATGCATACGTAATGCGTTTACGGCAATTTGAATATGATCGATACGGTTTGCAAGTTTCGCATAAGTCACGCGCGTTTTATGCTCAATATCCGATTTTGTATCTTTTACTAAAATTTGATATTCAGTTAGCAGGGATTGATAATGGTCTGATAAGTCATCGGGCATAGGACCTGATTTTACAAGCCATTTGAGATTTTGAGATGTGGCAAGTTCTATCCAGTTGTACAAGGGGAGATCGGATAGGTCGGTGTAGAGGATTGTTTCGGGCCGGGTTGGTTCAGTCATTAATTGGCAATTAAAAACGTATGGACAAAACGAATAGTATTATTTGAAAGAGGACTCCCCATATAATAAAATCCCGTTAAACTAATTGCAGTTTTACGCAGATTAACATTTTTATCTGTTGCTAATAATAGTGGCTTCTTAAGTAATATTTTTATCATAATCCCAACTCCATTTTTAATTCTTTAATAATCTTAGGTTTCAATATCTCAGCCGAAAAGAAACCAGTATTTTCCGGGTCAAGTCCATAATTTCGCGGCCATTTAGCATCCAGTTTAGGCGCAATGACATTATCGGTTGAATATGTCCTTATCTGCCATTGCGCTTGATTAATTGTCATTTGTATCGAATTATAATAATCGCCGGTGATAAAAAAATCAGGAATGCCAAATCCAGGCACCGGGTTTAATTCGTGTTTGTACTCAGCATATCGTTCCTCTTTGTATAACCGTGTTTGTAACCGGCCTGTATTATCCTGCCCGTCATGCAATTGGCCCCTGTTTAAGCCTAACCATTCGTATTGCGATTGGTTAAGGCATAGGATTATTATAGGCTTTATTTGCACCTTGTCGAGTCGGTCTAAAAGTTGAAACATATTGCCCATTACGCAAATTTTATTGGTTGTGGTGTTTCAATCATTTCAAATGGCACATTGTACATATCTGCAATTATTTTATAATCGCTTAACAAATCAGCAGAATCCTTAATGTGACCACGTGAATCATTGATGAGCTTTTCCATTTTTTTACTAATTGGCTGATTTAACCTATCTGATAGCTGTTTTATCGTTCCCATACCCCAAAGATATAAAATTTATTTTGATTATTTGTTTGATATTGTGATTATTTGTGTAGATTTGTGTATGAAAAAACTTTCGCCTGTTCAGCAACGCGTTGTTGATGCTCTTAAAAACAATGACAGCTACATTCAGCGTAGTAAATATTACAATCATAATAAAGTAATTTCACGTGTTCCATTTAAGATAAATGGGCGCGAATATTATTGTTTATTACAATTCACAAGTCCTACTTTTGAGGTTTTACTTAATAATGAAATCATAGTAAAATCACAAGACGGAAACGAAACTTATATTTTAACCAAATAAATACCAACATGCCACAACAAAAACCACCCCGAACAAACAACAACAAAATAGATTCCTGGATCGATGATGATACGTGGAATGCTTTGGACAATTACATGCAATCAGCCGGACGCAAACGCGCCGATGCTATCCGTATACTTTTACGAAAACAACTCGAATTAGAAGAGTTGATTAAAGGGGGAAAGAAGTGATTGGTGAGGAAAAAACCGGTTGTCGATTTTGCCAACAGTTGGTAAATGAAATTAATTACATCCGTGATGTTGAAATAAAGCATCTTGAATCAAAAGTTCAAGATACCTGTAACGTAATTAATCAACTATACGAAATGGTATCAATGGGCTCTTACGGCGATCTTGAATTTGCGGAGCATTTTATAAGAGACAATTATATACCGACTGAAAAAGAAGTTAAGGATTTAGAAGACGACCTGCCGTTTTAACCAATCATGACCAACCTCACCTACATAGAAAAAAACTTCCGCCTCAACTGGGAGGGTAAACGCGAAAAAGTAAAACCGCGCCTTACCAAACCATTACGCACTACCATTTCCGCACCTCGTTTGATTGAGATAATTGGCGAACACCGGGCCGAATTTATATTCAATTCTATGCGTAAAATGAAAGGTGATAAAAAGACATACAAGGTACAGGATAAAGGCCGCTTAACTGTCTATGTAAAATAACGATTTTAAGCCCCGTGACGTTAGTTTAGTAATTTTTTGGTAACTCATATCGGGAAAATGATAAAAGTAGTTTAAAAAAGTAATTTCAAAAAAAAGTTTATGGATTTAAATAGCAAAAAAGGCATATTACCTAAAAGGGTAATTCAGTTTTATACTGGATTTAATTGTGGATACAATGGTGATGATTTTGCTCAAAATAGGGTAACAATATGGAAGAAGTTCGAAGCGTCAGGCATAAGATTTAAGTTACTATACACTACCGGTAGCGGTATGATTTTTATTAACGCCTATAATCAAAGTTCAGGCGCGGGGTGCGATTATTCATTAACATCGTTGGTGATAGATTCAACTACGTTCGACATTATACGCGAAACCTGTAAGGAAATATTAAAATTGGTAAAATGAGCAAACAAAAACAATGCCCTCATCTAAACACGGTACAAGTCGGCACACAAAAAAGCAGTAGCCCCTAAAAGCTACTGCCCCCAAATAAATCAAACTAAAAACTAACCTTTCACCTTTTTCTTTTTCTCAACCGCAGCCGGCTTATCTTCCGCACCATTTGCCTTATCCCATTCCGCCGAAATGTGATCTTCATCAGCCCCTGGATGCAAATCAATAACTTCCTGTTTTGTCATTCGCCCGATCACCTTGTGATTAAGCGACGGTTTTGTTTTAATGACAGGCATGGCTTACAATCCGATTGAAACCAGTTGAGCCTCGAACCCTGACGATCCATCGACGCCACCAATACCGGCCGCTAACAAGTTGGCAGGCGTATCCAGTCCAATCCATATCGGGTCACCAGCGGTGTAATTCGCGTCTGCAACGTCAATTTGCAACGCATACCCATCTGCAGTAGGTGTCGCGCTTGTAATTGCAATAGGCTTGCTTAAATCAGCAACCCCTGCAACGTCCTTAAAAGCTTTCCATAATCCAACTACGAACTGTGTCGGATAGGTTTGCGCCAGGTCAACCCCCCCGCAAGATGTGGTTAAACCAACGGTAATCAGGGCAACAACACGTGCCTGCTTAGATATAACTATATTTTGCAGTCCTATCAATCCCTGTAGATAACCTAACCCGCCGGCGTTGCGGAAGTCGATAAACTTAACACGCTCGTTTGTTTGCGCCGGGTCAAACACAATATCAATTGCATATCCGTTTGCATCATTACCTGTTGACCATTTGAACGGTTGAGCGTCGAATAAAGTCAAATCAATTGGCGAACATAATCCGTCGCCTTTATCGGTGCCCAATAAGAAGCCGTAAGATGTCAAAATATAAATCGGCTGGCGTAACCCGTTCATTAACCTTAACGGTATCAGTAGGCACATACCGCCGTCCCACCAGTTCATTTGCAACATGGTAAACCCGTCCCTGATCTTCTTCTTTTGCCCCAACGTGCTCGTTACGATAACCGGCTGTTCACTGTTATCTTTTGGGTCAATCGGAGCCTGAACCGGGTAAAACCGCGCATTCGGGTCGTCTGCCAGTATAAAATCAGATATTGCAGTCTTTGCACTTGCAATGTCTGTTAGCGGTATCGTTTGCCCATATTGGGCAAGTATAACGCCTATTGGTGCACCAAACTCAGTGAAGCATTTCAGGCCGTAACCTGTATTTGCCTTTGGAGCGGCGCAAACTTGTAAAACATTTCCTATTCCACTCATTTTAGTATTTTTTGTGCCGGCTTATTTCATCCGACTTGTTTAACAATTTTTATAACGGAAATTCAATTCCAAATTACTAATTTCAATAATATCAACACAGTCAACAACCGGGTTTTTACCATCGTTGTCCCAGTACGGCCATTCCTTGTAGTCCATTGGTATCTTTTCATAGGTTGTCGTTGCAATTGCCCGGCTAATGCTCATTTGGTATAACAACTCCGCAAATACTGGGATTAATACCGGCCGGAAGTTCCTATCATAACGATCCGCTGCCTTATCCGTTGCATTGCTCCATCTGGCTATTATCAATCTCAACGGTGTGCGTGAATCAATACCATTAACAGCACCTTTCTTTTGCGTAATCGGCTGAAACAGGGCAACCAATGGATATTTTAACGCCTGGTTTGCGGTCGACATTTGGGCAAGTGTTTCGTATATCTCAAGCGGAGGTCCGAATTGATAGTTTAGCTTTACAATGGTAGGATCATATTGCTGTAATTTAGCTATAATAGCCGTATTTGCAGCGTTTACAATATCTGCCATTATATCAACTATAATTACCGGATTGGGATAGCTCATATACCTAAACTGTTTTTTATACGGTAAATTTCAGGTAATTGATAACACCCGAATCCATAATACCAACTCCAATTAAAATCTGGATAATACCACTGAATCCCATCAAAGCAAAACCACCAATCAGGAAAACAAACTGCGGTATATTCAGGATAAGTATCCGCATTGTCTTTAAGATACTTGTTTGTCGCCTTATTATACTTAACCATTTGGTTCCAGCTGTACACCATTTTAGGATAAGGGCTGACAGTAATCGCATTTTGCTTTTTCTGCTGTCCCTGGCCTGTATTCATGGTAATCGATACACCTTGCGCATATTGATAGTGCCAATAAACGTAGCACACAATAGCGGTTTTAAAATTTGGTGTAGCTATTAGCGTGACAAACCTCGCGTCTGCCGGTGTTGCTACATAAGCCGCATATAAATCAGTGCCCATTAACTGGGCTAAAAATTCCGGCTCATACTGATCGATATATGCCTGTATATCATTCCCCTGCAAACTAACGTTCGGCAATTGATTGTCTACTACAAAGTCGGCAGGGGATATGATAGTTGGCATTACTTTCGGTATAAAAGATATTTGTTATGAACTGAGTTACCACTTGTGTCTGTCGCCGTCGTTATAATCCGGTAATATAAACCTGGATTACTCGTCAACTGCACTAAGTTGGTAGTGGTCGCTGTATTGGTGAATGTGTAAGTATTTAATGTTGCCCACTGTTCGCCCGTTACTGGCGTCAAATGCGTTTGCAAAACAATCGTGCCCGTAATAGTGCCGCTCGTTTTCGTTATGTCATACTTAAACGTAATGGCAGACCTTCCGCCCGGTATTGTTACCAGTGTTGTGTCACTCCTAACCGCTCCATGAACAAACGTTATTGGCCCCGATATTCGGCCGGCATAATCGTATCCTGGGCCTGGCGCGGGTGATTGTCCATAAGATACAGTACCTAACAAGGTAAATAGTATCAAAATTAACGCGTATTTTATTAACTTTTTCATTACTTTTTACCTCCTTTAGCAGGCTTTTCACTACCCTCAATTAGTTCAACATGGCCGTGTTTCGCCACGGCTTTAGCGGTACTTTCGTGCATTTCGATTTCTTCACCTACCTTGTAAGTGCCGAAATCTTTTTTTACAACTTTTACTTTCATGGCTTAAACGACTGCTGATATTGCGGCCAAAATAGTCGCGTAATCATCGTAAATAAATGCCTGCTGGTCAAGCTTTTTAACATAAGCATGCCAGCGGCTTTCACCCAGGATCACGAACTGATTTTTAATAAAATCATCGTTAATCCATCCTATCTTGACGCGATAACCCAGGTAATTCGATGTGTTGTATTTGCTCATATCTGCAACAAATATCTTACCTGCCGGGATCATCTCTTCAGGCAGAATAGTTACACCGCCGATTTCAACGCGGTTAAACAGCGACGCCATTGGGTAAAGTGGTAAACCACGTTCGTCTTTTGCAGCAACCAGATGAATGAAAAAATCAATCGGGTTAACTAAACACAAAGACGGCATGTATGGCATTTCGTCCTGATAATTATGTGTAACATATACATCTGTGATACACGCGTTAACCACATCCATAAAATTCGGAAAACGAACAGTGTTTGCCATTGCCCCCGCAGCGAATACGCGGCCATATTGGGTCGCGCCAACAAGTGCAGCTAATGCCACATCTCCAAACAGGATAGCACGTTGTTTTTTAATATCATGCTTGTCTTTAAGGAATCCGGTTGCAATTGACTGCAGTCCCAGAATGTCCTGTACTGATTGTTCTGACAAATGCTCCCACGCGGCCATAGTGAACGGCTGTGCATAGCGGGTTTCGATCTTGAAATCGATTTGAGCCTTTGCGTCACCCTCTGCCAATTGAAAAGCAAAGTCGCCATCTTTGGGGACGGATTCGGTATACGGATATGCCGCCAATGATGTGTTAAAATTATTTGTCAGGCTGTTAATGAGGTTAGTCCTCATGTTAACGCGTGACGGAGGCGCCATTTGAACGCCAACCAATTCAGGAATCCCGTCTGGGTTAGTTGCGCTGCCGACAGTTCCAGAACCACCGCCGTCATCAACAATGGCGTTACCGCTTGTCATATTACCAACAGCTTTAACCTCAAACTCAACAAAGCCCTGACCTTTTTGCTTTAGGTTTTTGATGGTTTCAAAGTTTTCCTGAATGAAATCACGAACGGCCTTATTGATACTTTTCAGCGATAAGCCTTTGCCGGTTTCAACCGCCTGGTTTGCCTTTTCTTTAGCTTCGTTGACTTCGGTTTTGAGGCCCTTGATTGTAGTTTCCTGCTCATCAAGTTTTGTTTTCAATGCAGCGTTTTCCGTTTTGAATAAATCAACCTTATCGCCTATAGCCTTAATAGCCGCAACTGTTCCATCGTTGCCACCACCTTCGCCACCAGGATTAGGATCTAATTTAGCACGGAAAAACATCGAACCCGAGGCGCTACCTGGCCCCATAGTTAGAAATACTTTTTTCATGTTAATTTTAATTGTAAATTAAATAATGCTTCAAACAACTCCTTGTTGTTCTGCTGTTTTTGAGTGCTTAATGGCGGCTCATTTTTACCAGTGCTGGATTGCGGCTGATAGTTTTTTACGTATAATGTCGGTGTGAGTGGATTACTCGCAAACACAACCGCGCTACCTTCTCTTTTTTTAGCTTCACGTACACACCAAACATAGCCAGCTTCTTCAGCTATTTCCGGGTTAATACATTGAGCAAGCATTTCATTAAAAAAGTCCATTTCTTTTTTTGAACTTTCGTCATAATATGCAATATCAAAATCAACATACATCATTCCGATTGAATGCTGATCCACCTCACCGCTTGTGTACTTATCGAACATAAGCGGCTGTTTATTTTTATCAATAGTGAAGATGTTGCAATTGGCTTGCATGGCAAAATCAATATCAACACCAATATCTTTAAAGTTCATGCTTTGATTAATATTCTTAGCCTTATTAGCTAAAACACTCTCAAACTTATTTTCGTGTTGCTTAAGTACGGGGTTATATGGATTGTCCTTAACTGTCTTGTTCCATATACCTTGTAAATGCAAGTCCATATGGCTGTCAATCACATTGGTAGTGTTGATAATCGCCTTAACCTCAATTATATCACCCGTAACAGGCTCAATCGTTGGCTTGAACTCTTTTATAAGTTCAGATTTAACCGTACATGACGAATCCGTCTTGTACTCAGTTGCCTTAATTGCGGTTAATTCCTTGATTTTTTTCTTGATATAGTTGGTTTGATCCATCTTATCAGTGAATTTTTTATCAGGGAATTGTTTTAGGGTATAGATCATTTCACAACGCGGTTATTGTTTTATCAATATTCGGCTCGGTTCCTAAACTTAGGTAAAGCAAGCTATTTTCTGGATGTGTATTGAAACAAATACCTGGATATAAGCCACTGCAATTTTCAAAAACATCAATATTGCATACTATTGCGCCATTTAAGTAGCGTGGCCGTGCAGTTCCAATTATATTTTCAATTTTGTAATCTTTTGCTATGGGTATAGAAACTGGAAGGTTTAAATTAAGTTCATTTTTTTCGACTATAACATTTGTATACGAAAAAACTTCTTTTAATGGTTTGCCGTTGATGTTCATTTCTTTACTTCTTTATCTTTTAACCGTTCTTTAACTTGTTGAGTTAACTTGGGATTATTCACTTTTTCCGCCGCCTGTTTTAGACGTTCCGGCTTGGACTGGGACTGCGTTGATTGTTGCATAATCTAAATGTGTAAATTCGGTATCTAAGGTAGAATTAATTTCGTCAATTTTCACACCTGCTTTCATAAAATTTATTAATGCCTGTGATAAGAACAATTGCCCCTGCGCTTTTAGCTTAGCTGAAGCTTGTGTAAATGGCAGGTGATCCCATGAGATTACTATACTTTTTGTTGAATATCCGAAGCGTTTAGTAAACGCGTTCATTAATTGATCTCCGGCTGGCTGCAATGTGTAATCAACATGCGCGCCCCTGGCAATTTCCTGATTTTCATATGTTGAGCCTTTTAATGACGCCTCTAACACGTCGCGCGGGATGCCGAATAATGAACCGACTTTGAAATAATCATCCCAATATGACTTGTCAAGATCTTCTATAACCGCCGATTGCTCCACAAAACGTTTAATATCAATCATTGATTTAACGGCATGAACACTTTTTGTGCCGTTCATCTTAGTTTCAATGTCTTTTTTTTCATCTTCATGTAACGGCGATTGTAGTATATTATTCGGGTCAGCTTTACCAGCGACCATATATTTACCGGCGAACCGTAATGTTATATTCTTACTACCGGCACCGGCCCGTCCGTTAGCTATAATTTGGTAAATAGCATCTATTGTTGACGATCCCCTAAACCAATTTCCGGTTCCGTTACTCAAATCAGGCACGTGCGTTATCCTACCCCATTTTATTTGTTGACTGTCGCCTCCTGAATACCTGTAATTAATTATTAACTCATTGATTAACTTCTCTGTAGCTGATGATAAAACAATCATATCCCTGTACTTATTCATTTCGGCCGGGAATACCATTTTATAGCTATCGAGCATATAAAGTTTATTGGTTGTGCTTTGGGCGCTGTCGCTATCAACGTAGCAATAGGCATTGCCAATCATCTTCCAAAACATATAGTCCCAAAGGAATTGACTTTTTTGCTGAAATGGGTTTGGGTTATTAATTAATGTTATAAATGGGTCGTTTGGTACTATTTTACCATTCCTGTAAACATAAACTTCTCCCATGCTGAACATATCGCATTGAAGCTTGAATACCTTAAGGACAGCTGGATTAGAGAATACTGCCGCTACTTTTAATCGATCATTTGAAAAGTTAGTAAAGTCAGCATTAGGGTCGAGCATAAACATGTCGTTTGGCCCCCACTGTTCGATATAATCGTTAAGCCCGAAAATTGATGCTGCAATACTTTGAAACCAATTCATGTATTATGTTTCGGTAAATGTAAATTAAATTATTGTAAAAAAGAAAAAGCCAGTCAAATTGACTGGCTGATCCAAAGTATAGAACTTTTCAGGAAACTATACAGTTTCTTTTTTAGTGGTGAAATCTTTTAAAAATTGCAGTAGTAATTCTTGGTATTTCGCTTTACCGTTTGTTTTTTTAGCGTCGGCGGCGGCGGCTTCGGCGGCGGCGTAGGCGGCGTAGGCGGCGTAGGCGGCTTCGGCGGCTTCGGCGGCGGCTTCGGCGGCGGCGGCTTCGTAGGCGGCGGCGGTTTCCCTTTTTTCTCTCAATACATCAATAGTAATTATACCTGCCAAATAGTCTTTAGCTGCCTGTATTGCTTCTCTTGGTGCTTTATTGTTGGGGTATTTATCTTCATAAATAGGCAACACACATAATGCACAACCTATAGCGAATTGGCGAAATTCATCTACGGTAAATTCGCAATTATATCTAATAAACCAGGCTTTGTGTTTTAAAGATACGTTTGCTGATAAAATATCAGTAATTGTAAATTCATCATTAGGTAGATAATCATTTTGCCGATTATTGTTTTCGGCATAACATCCAAAATTAGAAGTGTTTTTTGTGAATTCTGTTTTCATTTTGAAAAGTTTTTAAGTCCGAATTATTTCAGTCTACTAATATACTACATTTAATCACATTTGCAAATTAAATATTCTTAATAATCCCATCTTTAAACATCTGACTAACACCGTACGCAATGCCGTCAATAAGGTGATTATCCTGGTCTACCGGCGTTTCGAGCAGTACACCGTTTTTATCCTTGTCATAAGCGTATGTTTCCTGCTCAAATTCGATGTTTGGCGAACGATCAGTATAGCAAATGTTTAATCCCGATAGTAATCCAATCCGGTTAATCAAATCCATTTTTGCGCCAACAGCAACCGCATATTCCCATCCGGCATTACGCAGGCTGAGTATTTTTGTGGGCCTGTTATTATCGCAGCTGATAACCTGGTTATATCCAATGCCGAATGATTTAAACTTCCATGCAACTAGTCCTTCCTCGTCATATCCACGTACGGCGTGTAATTGTTGTTCGCTTAATTCACGCTCAATCTCATTTTCAGATTTGTAATTTTTTTCATCGACATATAGGGTACCGTCATCATATTTTAAACCAACTACTCCCCACGGATCGACCTTTCCCCAGTCGTTTCCAATATATTCAACTTTATTGAGTGATGTGTATTTTTCTGTTGGTACTTTAATCCAGCTGTAGATGCGGCCTTCGACTTGGCCGGGTATACCGAGTCCGTAGACTTGCCATTTGTTTGCCCAATATTGATTTATTATTATTAATTCACCTTTTTCGTTTACAGCGAAATTTCCAGTGGTATTATCAAATTTATATCCGTTTTTCTTGTACAGTAATATTTCATTTAGTTCTGAAATATCCAAATACTCATTATCTAAAAATGTTAGTTTTAAGAATTGGCAATCGTCACGCGGTATTACATGTTGATGTGCCCAAAATTTCTTATTTGGGTTAAAGTCAATAATGACACGCTTGGCCCGGCTGGTCAGTTCCCTATAAGTATCAAATTTTACTTTGTTTGCCTCATTAACAAACATTACATCTGAACGCAATCCTTTGCCGATGTCTTCTTTGTCGAGACCTATAAAGCGTATGAAGCTGCCATTTTTGAATTTATATAGAACGTCATTAGTCCATCTATTACGGTTAAAAATACCGTAAGCTGTCATTACTTTTAAAAAATCTTTAATTACGGTTATCTTCATTTTAGATAACTCGTCACTTGCTATGAATATTTCTTTATTTGCGTTTGATGATGCGAAGTCAACTAATAGCATTAGTATGGCAAAGGTCTTGCCGGCTCCCTGGCCTCCCTGTACACACCATATACGTTTTCTAAGCGCCGATATTTTCCTGAGTGCTGTCGTCGGCTGCAATATCATCTGATAGTGGGTTATTTGTCAATAATTTTACAGGGGTAACGTCATCAACCTCCATACGTTCAACATATCCGCGTTTTTTGCCTTTTGTTTTAAGATAGAATATGATTGCGGTGTCGGATGGCGGTTGATCGTAAACAACCGGTTCGCCTTTTTGGTTATACACTTGAACGCTAACTCCATCTATCTTTTCAAATAATTTACTCTCAACAAAATCGATAGCGTTTTCCTGTATATCTTCTGCGGCTTGTCTGAACTCTTCATCATTTTTATACCAATTATAATATGTCTGTCTTGACATGTTATTCATTGATGCACAGGCAGTTGAGATAATTCCCCTTGAATTATCAAGAATTTCAAGAAATTTCTTTTTTATACTGTCCATTCTGTAAATCTATGTCTTTTTTACCAACTTATCAAACCCATCCAACGCTTTTTCAATATCGGCCTCATTTGGTTGGTTAAAACCGATGATTTGCCAAAAGGTAAACTCATTTAAACAAATGTAATAGTTATGTCTTAAATCAATACATAAGCGTTGCCATTCAAGTTGAGATTTACTTACATTATATTTTCCGAACTTAAATTCGATAAATAACACTTCGCCGCCAGGATTAAGCCAATACATATCGCTCGCACCTGGTACCTGTCCAAATCCTGATGTATTTGCCCGCAGTGAGTTGTTATACACACATACGAGGCGCTTCCAGTCGTTAGGATAGAAGAAATAAAGCATCTCAGCACATTTTGATTGTAGTTGTTGCTCTGACTTTGGGATGCGGTTGAGTAGTGATTTGAGGTATTGGCGGTTTTGTTCTCGGCGTTGGTGGGGGGTTAGGTGTGTTTTCATAAAATTACAAAAGTTACAAAGTTTGATAAAAAATTACAAATATGGTGTTTAAACATGTAATTTTTTTGATATTGACAATCAGATAGTTAAGTCTAAAAAATGTCATTATTACTAAAATTACAAACATTTTATATATTTAGCGTACGCGTGTGTTTTTATATATAATATAGGCATATAGTTGTAACTTTAGTAATATAGTGCCTAATGTATTGATAATGTGTGTTTTATAAGTTACAAACATGGTTTTAACTTTGTAATTTTTGGCCTAAGTTTGTAATTTTGGTAATCAACTTAGTAATTTTTTTTGGCTGTTGCTTATTACATTTCGATTACAATTGGTGGCTTTCTGTTAAATGTATAGTACCGTTCAGACATATAAATATACTCATCTTGTGGCAATGGCATCGTGTACCCGTGATAATCGGCATATATACGTAGCCATTTGCTTAGTTTTTGCTTGCTAAAATATTTATCCTTTAATTTTTCGGGATACTCACGAATAAAATCGTTATAAAAATCGGATTTTTTAACCGTTACTAATAGTCGCCCTTGCATAAATTCAAGGAAATAATAATCAGTTTCGGCAATCATTTTCTTTTCAGGAAGGTTGATTAAATCCTGCTCAATAAGGCCATGTGTTAGATATAATTGGCAGCACATTATCATATAATTATCGAATTGTTGCCATTGAAATTCATCCCAACCAGAAAACATCATGTGCCCAAATTCATGATCTGGTCGAAACTTTTTTGTGTAGTATTGGGTTATTTCCAGTTCGTGCTTACGGCGATCGTGGCTATTACCAGTGCCGCGTAATGCGTAATTTGTTGATACGCCTATTTTAGGGGAGTTTTCAAAGTCGATATAAATTTCGTCCTTACCTTTTTTCTCAACCGCTATACCCTCGGTAATTACAGAAAATAGACGCTCGAAATCGAATGACTTTTTAACATCGTCGAAAAATATCAACTTAGTATCAGGTGAAACTCCCTGGTATATGAAGTTCTTGTCAAAACTGAATGTTTTACCGTCTATCCTAAATAACTTAACAAATTGAGCGATTGCACGAAAAAACAAACCCTTACCTGTGCCACCTTCAGGATTATCGCTCATAACTTCGTCGTTTAAAATTATCGCCGGGCAATAGGCAGCTGATTTGTAATTGTGAAGATAAAAACCCAAAGATGTGCATAGAGAATTAACGCGTTTCGGATCACCTTTTGAAATGTTGCTAATAAAATTAGCCCAATCTCCTTTATCTGAAATTTCAGCCGGCTTGTATTGTCTGGGTAGTATCTGGCTTTCCCAAATAAAGCCATTTAAGTCACTATATGGATGTTGTGTTACTTTTCCGGCTGTTATTTTAACAATGCAGTTTTGAAAGTACAATTGCATTGCATCGTGCTTATCTTTACGAAACTCAACCTGCTTTTCGGGGAGTGTCATTAGAAAATCATCAGATATAGCTTCCGTTATTTTTTTAAGAGCGAATTGGTGTATATAAGGGGGGCATTTTTCTACATTTAGCAGGAAATTAATAACCTCGTCTGCCAGGTCCTTTTTACCAACTTGTTTAACGATGTTATCAATTACCCTGATAGGTACGAAACGATCAATTGAGGTTCGAAAAATAAAATATCCCCGTTCGGTATAAAAAAAGTGAAGCTGCGGCAAATTCCATTCCCACCCGCCATTGCTTTTAGGCTGATATATATTAGCATGCGCAAATTCGCGATCAGCTGCAATATGAGCGATGGTAAGTTTTTGGCTCATAAACTGGCAGCATTTTGTATTATCAGTTGAGATATTACCTTACTGCGATTCACTTTTTTTTCAACCAAAATAGCCTCTGCCTCCCTGGATAACGATATGGTTATTTTGGCTGTTTTTTCCTCTTTTGTTTTTGATTTACGGCCCATAAAAATGATGATTATTTAGTTTTTAAAGATACGTAAAAATAAATTAAAAAAAAATGAAAAAATATGTAATTTTTATTTGCAATTACGATAAAAGTATGTATCTTTATATCATGAAAGCAATAGCATACCGTTACAACACAATAAAAAGAGAAGATCGTAAGTTTAACACTTGTGGTGCCGAAAAAAACCCATTGGCGCTTAAATTTTACGCTTCAAATTTAACCTATGCCGATAATTACAAATTTGTTTATAATTATGACGGTGAAGTTAATTATGAGTGCCAATTAGAAACTGTTGAGGTTGAAATTTCAAACCTTTTCGACATGGATGTGAATTTCGCATCACTTGATACCTACAAAAACTATGTTGCTGAATTAATTGGTCGCCAAGTCGCTCATTATACTGAAATGGCTAACAAAGCTAAAAAAGTAAGCGAGCGCAAATTTTGGCTTAATTTCATTGCAGACACAACAAAAAATGAAAACCAAGTCATTTCTTCTTTGAAATCACAGGAGTTTCAAAACTTGAGTGATTTTTCAAACCAACTGCTTTTGGTTTCTGAATTAAAAGCACTTGGTTTCAGCGGATATACCACAAAGAACGAAATTGTAATTTTCTAATATAATGACATATAAAATAATCTTCACCAATTGTGCGCCAATGATAATTAACCACTGTCATTCACGCGCCAACGCTATTGATAAGGCTATCTTGCAAAAGAATTGCCCTGCATACGGAGAAAATAAAACACAAAAAAGAAAGGCAATTGTATCTGCAAGACGATACGATTGAGCCTTTTTTATTTCCCATAAACACTAACCAAATGCGAAATTATATGCGTTTTAGGCTCAAAACTGGACCTTTCGTATAATTCCTTAAAAGCATAAAACATCAATTCCCTACGCTCGTTAATGCTGATTATTGGCACCTTTTTAACACGATCTGCCGCCTCGGCAATAGCAGACATTAAAGCATCATGTGAATTGCGTTTTATGCCTTTTTCCGCGCATATGCGCAACTTTACTATCATATCAGTATAAACTACCTCACGCGGAATTTTGTGACCGCACCAACGGCATTCGGTACTACTCATGTAAATTCTAACATGGCAGGCCGGGCAGTTTTTCATTGGAGCTACCCCACCCTCTTTAATCTTATCAGGGTGTAAAAAATACATTTCCCAGTCGTGGCGCTCATTCCAATGTCCGAAACCCTCTGAATCAATATTACCACCCATGTCTATGATAATAAAATATGGCTTAGTTAAGCCGGCTTTAATTTGATCTGGTTTTAACACACGCGCCGGCCGTCCTCCGCATTGTATCCATAAAGGCAATGACTTGGTTTTACGGTTGAATATTTCGCCCTCAATAGTCGTATCATCAAACCCGGTGGTAAGAATGCCACAATTATTTAAGATGGCGCCAGGCGTTTCACGTAGCCATTTAAGCGTTTCTTTTCGCAGGTTTTTGTCCCGTTTTAACGATTCAGAATCGAGCGAACGGGATGGATAACCCGCAGCTAAAAAGGCATTGTTAACCAAATCAGAATGCTCAATAGTCGAATTATAAACCAACATTTTTTTACCCTCTGCATACTCTTTATAAGCATGAACGACAGCCTCAACTAAACGAGGTTTTGAGAACTCAATGCCCATTTGCGTCATGTTATAATCGTTTCCACCGCGCGAAATTTTGCCAATATCCTGATCGATATCATGATGTATTGGCGGTGTTAATCTCCCTAATCTGATAAGGTCATTTATAGGTAAAGCGCAAACAATGGTTTGAAAGTAATTTTTAAGCGGCTTTCGTTTATCTGAACTAATTGGCGTTGCTGTGAATCCCAAAACGATAACAGACGGATCTGGTTTATAATGGTCGATAACCTTAAAAAATTCCCCGCGATGGCATTCATCGACAATAAGCATATCATAGCTGAATTTATCAACTCCGTGTTTGGTTATTTTATTATTGAATTTTTCAACCATTTCAACGGCTATTCCGTGTAATTTGAAATCACGTAACATTTCCTGTGCCTGAATAAGTAATTCGTCACGGTGTACTAAAATCAGCACCTTTGCGGATACGTTACGGGATAGATATCTGGTAAGTAGGTAAGCAAAAACGACTGTTTTACCGAATCCGGTTGAAGCCTGGCAACACACGCGCGTAAATCCATCCCGAAGTTTCGAGATAATTTTATTCGTGAAGTCGATTTGGTCGGGGTAGGGGGTTATCATAAAGAAGAATGGTAGATAAGTTTTTGATCTAATGTATCAAGTAAAAAACCACATGTATTTAAAATATCTGCTGTGTATTGCTTTACATTTTCGACATCATCGGACATAATTGCATTTTGCAATTTTCCAACGTGGTAATATAATTCAAATAAAAATTCTTTCTTTGACATATTAGTCCAGTTATCCCCTTTGTGTTTATTAGCCTCTAATTCATCAGCCATAACACCCCAAACAAGCCTTAATATTGCATCCTTTTTTTCCATAATCGTTAAAATTTAAGCGACCCGTGTTTCCCAGTTTTTTTATAAGCACTATTCAAAGTAACCTCGATTTCCCCCAATTTAAAATCATCCGAACAGTTTAATTAAAAGGGTTAAAATATGGATAGCAATAATAAAAATCCATAAGTATTCAACTATTTTAAGGTTTGCATCAATAGATTTATTAAGCCTATTTGTTTTTTCTAAATTATTCATAATCTCAAAATTTAAGTGTCCCAAATTTATGTGCTGTTTTATCGTATGCTGATTTTAATGTTCGTTGAATTTCCTCTAACTTAAAATCATCAGCCTGAAACCGACTGACCAAACTAATCGCATAATCTTTATTTATCCCAAACTCGCTTAAACCGCAGCAAAGACGATATAGATTAACGTTCCTGGCCCCGGCGACTATCGGGAATTTACGATCAGCCCAAACCATTAGCCGGCGCGCTGTTTCCTGATCAGACAGGGATGTTTTGTTATACTTAATTTGAACCGGTTGCGGGTCGAATATTTGTCCTTCCCATACCCGTGAGTCCGGATTAATCTGTAATTCAGGGTCATAAGATTCAAAGCAGATACGTGAAACATCAAACATATTAACGTCAAAATATTCGCAGTTGTAATATGCCTGTATAGCACGGAAATAGGCTTTGTGCATCAGATATGAACTCGCAAAAGGGACTGGCTCAGGTATCCTAATTATAACTTTCAATCCCATCCCTGACGGACTGGTAAAAACAGAGTAAGTATATTCGTCAGATTCCAACGTGTCACGCCACATCTGCAGTGTTTCTAAATCGGGGAATTTATCAAAATCAAGGCAGATAAAACCGGAATGCCTGATTAAACCAGATATCGCCCTTGCACCAAACTCGCCGCCAAAAATAATACATGGTAGCTTCTTTTTGGCGGCTGAGTATGCTTTATATTCTGTTTGGGCCTGGCAATTTTCAACCAACTGTTTTGACTTGCCATTACGAATGCGTGATAGTGCGGTATCTATCGGCACGTAATATGGCGTCATAGTGTAAAAGTTGCGATATATGGTAATCATATCAAATGTGACTTATTTAAGTTTGACCTATTTGATTTATACAAATGATGCCTGATTCTGATATTTATCTTGCTTACTTTTTGAGGACTTTTTTCATTTTCGCATAGAATTAAATCGCGCCAAATATACCAACCGCCTGAATTTTTAATATCATCGTTAATATTTTTGTTGGAGCAGTGCATGGTTAGTATTGTCCAGTTTCAAACAAAGATCCCTGCCTTTTAGTTAGGGCCGCGTTATTGCAATTTTTAACAGCCTCGTTAAAGTACGAATCTTTCAATTCGCATCCAATAGCAAAACGTCCGTTATTAATCGATACATACGCCTCGCTGCCAGTACCTAAGAATGGTGTTAAAACAGTATCGCCCGGATTGCTAAACATTTGCATAGGCCTATGAATTACTTCAAGTTGGAGGTTTGCAATATGCTTTTCATCGCCCATATCAGTACCCGCCTTACCATTAAGTACATCGGTACGTTTTATATCCATCCATACGGGACTGGCCCACTTTTGCCATAAGTTGAGCGGAATGTTTTGTTTTGTCAAGTGGTTAACAGGCTCCCAGTTACTTTCATCGCTACCGTCCCACTTTTTGAAGTAACGCATATATTCAGCCATACCGTAACCGGAAAGAACGGAATTTGAGGTTAGCGTTTTATATAAAAGTCGTTGGGTTTTTGTACGTTGCATCTCCAGTACAGGATCACACCAGATCGTTGTTTTGCTGTGTAGCTTAAAACCTGTGCGTTCGTTTGTTTTCAGAATTAAATCAAGTTCAGCAAGTCTTGAATTGACCGTAATTGAAATCAAAATCTCATTAAGGGCCTCAATTTTAGCCAATAATAAATCACGGCGGTCTGATAATTCCATTATTTCATCTACTTGAAAAATCTCAAATTCTAACTCGTTTATTCGCTTTTTTATCTGATTGTAAAGAGGAATTTCTGCAATTAGTTTTTCGCGCTCTTTAATATAATCAACGACGAGGCAATTCTGAATGAACATCGTATGTTCATCAGTAAAGTTATCCATTCCTGTAAACCCGGATGAATTTTTATAAACCCCCAAGTCCTTAGTGTGGCATGCCATAATGCGGCCCGGCTTAAGAACGCGGTAACACTCTTTAATGATAAATTTATACTGTTCCCAAAATGCCGCGTCATCGTCGTTATTACCCAAGTCGTGTATATAATTTGAGTAGGTAAACAATGACTTGAACGGTGGAGAGAAAATAATAAAATCAACTGAATTATCAGCCAATCGTTTTAACTCAATGGCGCTATCTCCTTTCATTAGCCACATGTGCGGTGTTTTTACCTCTTTAAAATCGTAAGTGTCTAAAAGTCCGTATGTTTTGCCGTTGATGGCTTTCGATACTTCGCGGATAGATTCGTTGTGTTGTTGTTCTTTCATTTTAATATTTTGGAGTACGTTTTGCATGGTATCGGTAGTCATTAGCCAACAGTTAACTGTGTGCAGCTGGCCGAAGCGAAGGAAACGGCGAATAGCCTGGTATAGTGCCTCAAAGCTGAAATTAAACGAGGCGAATATAGTATTATGGCAATGTTGCCAGTTTAGGCCATATTGAGCAAGTTTTGTTTTGGTTATTAACACGCGGATTTTACCATGTGAAAAATCGGCAAATCCCTGCCGTTTAATATCCTTTTTATCAGATCCTGTTACATTAACGCTTCCGGGAATTAATTTCAACAATTCCTCCGCTTCGCTATTAAGTGTAACCCAAATGCAAAACGTTTCGGTTGAATTATTAACAATTTCGGCAACTTCGGCCAATCTTTCAACTTTGGTTAACTTCAATTCCCGGCTGAATGATGTTGCATCGACCGCAACGTCATTAAACATCTTTCCCGGCCTGGATGCTGTTTTTATTTGCCTTTCAATGTAATTTAATGGCGGCAAATCATATCCCGGTTC
>Ga0105239_10000790_pt1 | contig 44911 bp, 36 predicted proteins | sample KBSC44metaG_FD_92761 | JGI IMG/M metagenome (GOLD analysis project Ga0105239, IMG submission 92761) | Corn rhizosphere microbial communities from Kellogg Biological Station, Michigan, USA - KBS C4-4 metaG | ecosystem: Host-associated > Plants > Roots > Rhizosphere > Soil | place: Michigan, USA...
AGGAGGTACGGCTTGAGAGGGTCGAGGACTTGCTGTTGGAGTTGGTCCATCGCTGTGGTGGTGGTGGTGGTGGTGGTGGTGGTGATGGTGGTGCTGTGTTTTGGCTGGGGGAGGCTCGTATCGTATGCGGCGGGCGACGTTGATGAGCTCGCGAATAGATTGCTTTTTGTGTCGTCTGTGTCTCCTAAGGGGATAGTCGAGGGTGAACTCAAAGGAGTACTCAGCAGGAACCGGCAGCGAGGTACGGAAGTGTTAGGGGCCCAAAGTCATAACAATTAATTGATCAAACAATAAAAGTATTACGAAAACGAGTAAGGCCACCTCGACCTCGGCCCCGCACTTCGCAAGCAAGGGGCCAGGCTGGCATCAAGTGTTGGTGTTGTGACACTGGTCTTGGCGCTGGCTTGCGGGCGGCCAATCACGTGCTGTCCCTTGACTTGGCTTTCAGGAGGCCCAGCCTCGGGTTTGTACGGTGACTGCTGCTACTGTGGTGGAGTGCTCTCTAAATGAATATTGTGAGAATGGATGTGGATGAATGCACCAGGGTGCTTATATTTTACACATGCTTGTTTGCTAGGTTGGTAGTTGGCCTTTGGGGTCAATGCATTCAAACAAGGACTTGATAGAGTTAGTTGTCTAGGGTGCGAGGCGCATTTATTGTACAGGGGTATTTCTATGGTGACTTTTGTACAATGATTTACAGTATATACAAAATCGGGAGATTGATGGAGGCATTTTTCGGCAATGCCACTTCCAACCCATTTTTACGCTGTTTGTAGGTGGTAGGTTGCCAATTGCTCCGGCGTCAAGGGCGACGGGGAACCAGCAAATTTGTCCTCTCCATCCGCTGTCTTGGGGAATGCAATGACGTCTCTGACGCTTTGTGTTTCGGTCATCAAAGCGATCAATCGGTCGAAGCCGAGAGCGAACCCGGCATGTGGTGGACACCCGCTCCCTAGAGCGTTGAGCAAGTGTCTGAAATCCTCGATTCGCTCTGCCTTCATCTTCAGCACGTCTCGGAAGACCAGTTCTTGCATATCAGCGGTGTGGATACGGCGAGAACCACCACCAACCTCCACGCCATTTATGACAAGATCATAGTGGTCCCCAATGACACGCAAGGGATTCGTGATGAGTTCCGACAAACGCTGCCCAGGTTTTGGAGCGGTGAATGGATGGTGGGTGGAACAGAACTCTGCAATACCCCCTTGACCTGGTTCGCTCTCCTCTAGGGGGGAGAATAGAGGAAAGTCCACCACCCAAAGAAGTTTCAAGCCTCTTTCCGGTGCTTTAATGAGACCCTGCTGAACAGCAGCTTCATGGATATCTCGCCGCATGTTGCCAAGTGGTGTTGACCCTCCTCTCAATTTTCCCCGAGGTCTTGTCTGTACAATAAGAAGATCGCCGGGTTGAGGATTGAGTTGTTCTTGAACCCTTGCAGCTCCTGTATGCTCAAAGCTTGCTAGACCTTGCAAGGGCTGGTTGGATCCGTAGACTGCGACCCCTGGCATTCCGGCGGGGTTGCTTGTGTAAGTCAAGGAGGTGGGGTTGTCTAGAAATGATCGGATAAAGGCGCTGACTTTGTCTGGACTCGCGCCTTCCATTTCCACCTTCATTACTTCAACGATAGGATTCTCGAGCGTAGTCAATTTGCTGATAACGGAAGAAGAGAACCAGCCATTCGCTGCATGAATTCTTGACTCAAATCGAATATCGGGCTTATCGGAGCCATAAGTAGCCATCGCCTTTGAATATCTCATTGTATGGGGTCTAATGTCTACCGGCAGTGAAAATTTTTTGCAGATATGTTTCACCACGTTTGTAACCACATTCCTGACATCTACCGCAGTTGCAAATGACATTTCGAGATCAAGCTGAAAGATGGTTTTAGAACACGACCAAGCGGTTGCCGAGGAAGAAGTCACCTACCTGCGTGAATTCAGGCTGCCTATCAGCCCTTAGGTCTTCATCACGGAAACACTTGGCAAATTGAAAATACCGCGACACTCCCGAGGCCATAAGCACCTGTTTGTACTGCTGGGGACTTTGGGGTAGCGCATACGCCAATCCCTTTTGCCGCGTGGGGACAATGAATTCCCTTGCCCCTTCTGGGGTGGACTTAAATAGAAGAGGGGTCTCAACTTCCTGGAAATCAAGCGTGCCGAGATACTTACGGCAACTCGAGGCAACACGTGCGCGGTGTTTCAAACGTCGACGGAGCTCTGAATCAGTTCTGAATTGCAGATGCCGTTGTTCCGGAGGAAATACAGTATCTGTTGTGGCAATAAGGTCTCGTGGCACTTGGTTGAGTTGCAAGACAGAGGTGGCCTGGATCTCCAGATGCGAGATGAGGTCGACAGGTCCCACAAATGGGTCCAAAGCAGGCACTGTATTCTTACGAGCTTTATGTTTTAGCCATTGACCGGGTGGTTTTCCACCGTCCTGGCTGTTGCCCGTTGAGGAGTTTGATTTGCTCCTGCCCGCATCGGCTTTGGGAGGGGCGTGTCGCTTGACTGCCTTGCCGGTGATGATCACAGGGGTGTGTGCTCTGATATTTTTGATGGTCTCCAATAGCCCTATATTAGGATCGGACGTGGATGCTTCCGTTTTATTCGACGGAGGATCGGTTGTGGCACCGGTGGTCTCTGAGCCTGGTGTGGTGGCTACCACCTGTATGGCAAGCTTTAGGTCCGGGTCAACGAGCTGTAAGAAGTTGACTTGTCTCCCAGCACGCTGCGACGTGATATACCCGAACAGTTCAACTGGTTCTGAATATGACTCCTTTTCAACCGGGGAGGTGCCTATGAGCGTATCCCATTTAGTAGAGGTGGATGGACGTGCTATGGTCGTTAATGGTGAAACGAGTCAATGAGGCCTCAAAGTCGCTTACATGCGTTCTCAAAGGCTTTCAAGGATCGATCTTGTTCATCGGACAGAAGATGGACCGTGTGAGTGTTGTCAGGATCTCCAACTTTTGAAAGTGGTTGAGTTTTTGGTTCTTCTCCATCCTTCGTAGGACTGCTAGTCGTGAATCTGCGTTCAGCGAAAGGTCGACTGGGTAGGAGGCTGTGGTGGCCGATATATGTGGAGATCGCAATATAGCTGTTTCGCCTGAACAAACCACGCGAAAATCGTGCTGGTGGTAGCATACCGAGCACCGACAGTATACCAACCTCGATAGGTGTGGTATTATTTTGGTGGTTCAACAGCGCCTTGCTGCCCTGAAAATGTGATATTTGCATTGAGTATTGTGAGGGTGGAGCGAGTGATTCAATTCTTGGGTCATCGGCCGAAGTTTTTCCGGCTGCGCTCTGAGCCTGCCACACAAAATGCAACTTCTTTTCCGAGACTTCTCTCCTCTTCCTCTTTTTCTTCATCCTTCCAAGTTTTGAACAAGTAAGTTTTTGATTCCGCGTGAAATGGGTTGCTATGATACTAATTCCCAGCAGATGATGAAAGCCTAGTGTGTTTATTTTGACTCGTCTCTGCCCCGAAACCAACAGTGCTCTCTCCTCGGAGCTCAAGTGGCCTGGTGGTGGATGGGGATCAGAGTCGATGAAATCTGCGTTCGGCACAACCCTTCTTGTTACAATTACGAACGCGATGAAGGCATCTCTGACTCATCAAAATCTTAGAAGGATGGAGGGGATCTATTGTCTAAATTATCTCCATTAAGCCGCGCCACTTGCTTTGCTGGACGCCGTTGGAACTGTTTCATAGCTTTCCTCCATGAATATTTTCCATGATTCTAAAGCAGAATTGAATTCAGATGTCGAAGCGGTGAAGGCAACTCTTATGTGGCCACGCAGATCCGATCTATCGCCCGGACCTTGGCCTGCAGGGACTACCAGAATCCCTCGTTGAGAATGGAGCAGCGTACAGAATGCCTCCTCGTCGACCAGCTTTCCCATTTTGTGGAATTTGATGAGGCCCGTGGTCCCTGCTACTGGTTTAACCCATGAGCATGCCCAGTTGTGTTCATCGATAAATCCTTGAAGGGCTTCAAGATTTGTTTGGCAGATTTTGAGGTTCCTTGCTAGCAAGCCGTGAATGCAACGATCACTCACAGCTTCCGCAGCCACGGCCTCATCAAGCTTAGAGACGGGTCCCGAGGTGAGCCTTGATCTGCGCTGACATGCTCGAATGATGTCTGTATTCCGAGATGCAATCCATCCTACCTTGATGCCCGGGAGACTGTATGCTTTGGCCGCAGAACCTATGACAACTACTCTTCTGTAGCCCATATTTATTGTCGACGGGGGAAAGTCCTCGCTCGATGGCAGTATGGAGTGAAACAGGGGTCGAAGGACTTCATCAGCCAGTATAATAAGGTTTCTCTCCATGGCGAAGTCGATGAGCTTTTCGAGGACTGGCCTGGGTACGATGGCACCAGTTGGGTCACACGGACTATGAATGATGATCAGTTTCGTTGACTCCGTAGCCAAGCTGGTGAGCTCTTCGATATCGAGTTTCCACTTGGTTGAAGGCTTCGCTTTCCATAGAGAGACGTCCGCACCCAGATCTTTCGGGATTTGATACAGTAGCTCATTTGCTGGGTGTTGACAAATCACATGGTCGCCCTTTGTAAGTAGCGAGGACAAGACTGTGTAGACTGCTGCGGACTCTCCGCTGGTTATCACAATGTCATCGCGAGTAACCCCAAGAGATCTCGCAGAGTACAAAGCTGCCAGGTTGTCTCGTAGTTTGTCTCCACCTGCAAGGGAGTGGTTTTCCTCAAGCTTCAGGTCAGGCAACGCTAAAACCTGCTCAGATTTCTCTCGATGCTCTGAAATGTCGAATAAATCGGTGACTGAAAGAGGAGAAGGACTCGAGTTTGCAAGGTCATATTTGACGCCGGTGCGATGCTGTTCAACCCACTGGGCTTTACATGTTAATTCTTGACTTACACGGATCTAAGTTGGAGCACTCCTCACCTCAGCTGGCTCAACTGGAGGAATGCTTGCCATGTTGGTATCCTGATACGGGTATGCCTATCTCCTTCACACGGACGAGGACGGAGTAGGGGTGTCTTGCTATGAAGCAAATCTGTCTTCCGTTCCCTTTCCAAAAGAATAAAAGAAAATCAAAATCAAAAGTATTACCACTATTAGTTCTTTTTTCCCTGTTCCTCCTAGCCGCGGCCGTGTGGAGGGGAAGCTTTCCCCGCTTGCCCGTGCCACTGGCATAACCTGCCAGAGGCTCCAGGGCGAGTGTTCAGTGTGGCTGGTGGTAGTGGCACAGGTGCGCCTGAGGCTCTTGGGTAAGCTCGTAATCTCGTACGCTAAGCCAGATGCCGCAGGAGCTTCAGGTTGGCTGGCTGGGGGCTGTGATTGGTACCTTACCTAGGCATGCTTGCGAGCTTAATAGCTTTATCCTGTTCAGTTTCGGGGGAGAGATAAAGATGATTAGAGCTTGACCAGTGACCACGTTGAAGGTTGGGCTGCAGTTAGGCGGCCGTGTTTCCCCTCCAAGCTCCAAGGCCCTCCCTCATTGTTTTGTTTTGCGGTGTTGTGCCTGCCCTTTTCGCCTCCGTATCTCGTTTCTGCATACGTTTGAGTCTCCGTACTCCGTGCTTCCTCGTCCTGCTGCCGAATTCTCTAATATCGACCCAACCAACTCGAGGTAGTCAGTTTCGACAATCGCTTCCATCCATATCCGCAAATGGTGTGATAGTGTAGACACAGATCTGTTCTCTTCCTCACGACTCTCGCCATTGTCTTCTCTCTACCCTCTCCCCCCCCTTCGTCTCTTGTCGTCGGCCCATCCACCCATCCTTTTCTTCTTGAGACTTTCTATTGCGGCTTGCTGGACAAGCTCCGTCCGAGCAGCAGGCTCCAGCCACATCCATCCTACCTAGGTAGCATTGCCACGTGCAAAACTGCCGCCCGACTCAATGCACCTCCATGGCTCTACGACCATCCTTCTACTCACTGCCGCTGCCGCCTCGGTAGCAGGCTTTCTCAATGATACCTCCCCAGCCTTGATCCAAGCACCTTTCTACGGCCTCGCCGACGAATGCCCGCCCTGCCCTCGATGCTTTGACTGTCACTATGACGAATTCCGATGCCAACAATTTGCGAATTGCAGCAGTTCAAACGGCAAATGTGTCTGCCCCCCCGGTTTTGGTGGAGATGACTGCTCTGAGCCACTTTGCGGCTCTCTGGCGGATGGCAAGAATAGATCACCGCGCCAAGGCGATTCATGCGATTGCAAGGACGGATGGGAAGGCGTTAATTGTAACGTCTGCACCTCTGACGATGCCTGCGATGCCATGACAGTCTTTGGAAAGGGTGGTGTCTGTTATCAGAAGGGTTTGGCCGTCCATGAGAACTATCAGATGTGTAATGTCACCAACAAAGCAATCCTCGATCAGATAAAACCCAGGATCCCTCAAGTCACCTTTTCCTGCAACACTGAGGATGCTACCTGCAATTTTCAATTCTGGGTTGATCAGAAGGAGTCCTTCTATTGTGCCTTGGATACTTGTTCATGGTCGGCTACCGACACGACCGTGCGCAACACCACAAAATATACCTGCGAAAATATCAAGTGCTCCTGCATCGAGGATCGCTTTCTCTGTGGTGAGGATGGTTCTGTGAACATTGATGACTTCCTCGCAGAGGAGATCAAGGGCCCTGCTTCCTTCTTCACCCAGCACACTTATGGTGGAAGTTCAAAGGACGGCAGTAGGTTTGAGGAGCCTGCGATGAACAACTTGATCTCCATGATTTTCGGGGATGAATATATCTCACTCAAGTGTCGGTCTGGAGAGTGTCTGTACAAGGAGGATGTTCCCGGTTATGTCGCGCCGATAAAGGAGATCAATACTCCCGTACTCGCAGGTGTGATCTCTGGTGTTGCCTTGCTCATTCTTGCTATCATTCTTGTCTCATGGTACCTCTCTCGGAGAGCCGCTTACAAAAAGTGGGGTGCGATTCGACTTGGAGAGGGAGCGGAGGATGATGCAGCTAAGTCTATGATAAATCACACTCCTATGGCGCTGCAGTTCGAGAATGTCTCCTATGATCTCAAGGGTAAAGAAATCCTCACAGGAATTTCTGGCATCGCACAACCAGGCCAGATCATGGCTATCATGGGAGCTTCAGGTGCAGGAAAGTCAACCTTTCTGGATATTCTCGCTCGCAAAAATAAGCGAGGCCATGTCACAGGCACTATGTACGTGAACGGCGAGAAGATCCTCGACAACGAATACCGCAACGTTATCGGTTATGTGGACCAAGAGGACACTCTCTTGCCAACCCTCACTGTACACGAGACTATTCTCACTAGCGCTTTGTTGAGACTTCCTGCGGACATGGGAGTCTCAGTCAAGGAACAAAGAGTCACCGAGGTCATGCAACAACTGGGCATATTTCACATCAAGGATCAACTGATTGGTTCTGAAGAGGGCAACGGGAGAGGCATCTCTGGTGGTGAAAAGAGACGAGTGGGCATCGCTTGTGAACTGGTGACCAGCCCTAGCATCCTCTTCCTGGACGAGCCGACGAGTGGATTGGACGCCTTCAACGCTTTCAATGTTGTCGAGTGCCTGGTAACTTTGGCCAAGACTTACAATCGGACCGTCATCTTCACTATTCACCAGCCTCGGTCCAATATCGTTGCTCTCTTCGATCAACTCATGCTTCTTGCTAAAGGCAGAATAGTCTACTCTGGACCCTTTTCCACCTGCCAAGCATATTTCGACCACATAGGATATTCGTGTCCTCCTGGCTTCAACATTGCCGACTACCTAGTGGATTTAACGATGCATGCAAGTCTTCCGCGGTCGCCTATTTTCGATGAAGTGCAACGAGATTTCGCAGAAAGAGACGGCCTTCGAACGGAGTCGAGCAGTACCCGAGCCGTTAAATCGATTGCAAGTGCGTCCAATGTTAGCGTTGAAAGTCCCAGGGAGCCCTCGATCAGACCAAAGCAAAAACGTCGGATTTCGATCAAGCAAAAGCAAGACCGCCAACTGTTCACCCGCAAGAGATCCGGAAATGATACACCACCGACTCCCAAAACTGACGATGAGGATAGCGTTCTTGGCCGAGCAACGGGTAGTATGCGTAGCTGGCTGCAAATGTCAAGGAGAGATGGTCCAAACCCACCACAGATATTGGAAGACCCTGATGACCTGCCGCCAGATGTCAACACAGATCTCGATGCCCTTGTGGCTAGCTTCCGACACTCTGATGTTGCACAGTCTATACATGATGAGATCTCACTTTCTGTTCAGGCTGCTTCCTCAGCGAATGGACACAGTCCTGAGGAAGGCTCGACCGAGGCAGTGACTGGCAGTATCAAGGGATTCCGTCGTGTCAGTTGGCCGCGACAGTTCATCATCTTGTCAAAACGCACCTGGCGGAATTTGTACCGGAATCCTATATTGATGCTGACTCACTACGCCGTTGCCATCCTACTGGCAGTGTTGTCAGGTTACCTCTTCTATGCCGTATCTGATGACATCGGTGGGTTTCAGAATCGACTCGGCCTGTTCTTCTTCCTCCTGGCTCTCTTCGGGTTCAGCACGCTCACCAGCTTGAACGTCTTCTCATCCGAGAGAGTCATCTTTGTGCGAGAGAGAGCGAACGGATATTACAGTCCAATAACATACTTTGCCGCCAAGGTTGCTTTCGATATCATACCCTTGCGCCTGATCCCTCCGATCATCATGGGAATCATCGTTTACCCCATGTCAGGGCTGGTTCCGGCCTGGAGTAATTTCCTGACGTTTATTCTGATCTTGGTTTTGTTCAATCTCGCCGCTGCGGCGATCTGCCTGACGATTGGCATTGTCTTCAAAGATGGAGCGGTGGCCAACTTGATAGGTAGCTTGGTGATGCTCTTCAGCCTTCTCTTCGCTGGTCTCTTACTCAACCTTAATCATGATACTGTGACTGGACCCACGCACTGGTTACAATTTGTAAGTGAAATCAGTCGTTCTTGTTCTCTCTTGAAACTGACCACGAATGCAGTTGTCGATTTTCCATTACGGCTACGAAGGGTTGATTGTCAACGAGGTTTCCAAATTGCGATTGAAGGACCGACGATATGGGCTCGACATTGAGGTACCAGGAGCTAGCATTTTGAGTGCCTTTGGGTTTGACAACCTAGCACTGTGGCGAGATGTGATCGGCCTGGCGATCTTTGGAGGAGCATTCATTATCATTGCGTACGGAGCGATGCATGTGCTCCTTGTTGAAAAGAGGTGATGTGATGGCAAGTCATGGCTGGATTTTGCATGACTCGGTCGCTGGGTATACACGATTCGAGAAAGGTCACATTCGGAGCTGGGATCTGCATTGGTTTGGGTTCTAGGAACATGTGGAAAAGTATCCCAGGATTGGAGTGTTTAGATGTACGGAGTATATGCACCTAATAATATGATCACATTGAGAACTCAAATCGCTGGTATTGCTCCTACCGAGAGCAGATCTTGATGTCCGCAAATTCCCCGTATCTTGGACCTATTGGGGGTACGGTGCATCTCGGAAACTGAGCTGTCTCGAATTGATGGGTGATAATATGAGCAAAATGTTTCCGATCTCGGAGATTGAACCAGTGTGGGGGAAAGCATCCAAGGCACCAGTAAAGGCGTTCACGGAGTACCAGGTCCCTTGGAGAATTCGAAGGTGTGTGAAGTACCATTACTCCGTATATACTTTGGACTGCACTCCGTATTCTGATCTCCTCAAGAAGGGGCTACAATTCTGGTCTTTTCCTAGTGTTCATGCTATCTATCACAAACCACGTCTGACGCGTTCTGTCCTCGTTGACGTGTTCACCCTACTACGGTACTCCTTATCAACACACCGTGAACTGTCTAGGTACTGACCAACCAGCCAACCTGGTCAAAGACTTCTTTCCCCGAGGCTTTATAAAGGCTTTTCCCTCGAGGGAGACAACACCATGAAAGCTTTCATCCGTATATGCCCGGTCTATGCAAAGCCGGCGTCTTCTACGAGTTCACGATTACTTGTGCACCGTCGGAAGTTTTCCTCATCAAGACAAGGCCTCTCTGCCAGTGATCCTAGAGCCGTGGCGGACGCCTTCTTGAACAAGTTTTCCAACGGTCAGACATTTGTTCGCCGGCAATTACTTGACGCTAATCAGCTACGGCTATTTGCTTTGACGTTGGATCGCCCCCAACTGTGGCTCGGCTCAACTCGCTCATCCAAGACTCTGGAGGAGGTTGAACCGCCTTCCGGCACGCCGATACCACCAGCGTATCATCTTATCTATTTTACTCCTGCACAGTTACCTGGCATCCTGGGGCTGGATGGGACGGATGCCTCCTTCAACCCAGAGTCTCCCTTTACGCGACGCATGTGGGCCGGAGGCTCGTGTCACTGGCCTGGGGCTGACCCAAACTCAGCCTCTCCAGCACTCCTGAGAGTTGGCGAACTAGCCACCGAGGTGACCAAGGTTCTGAGTTGTGAGCCCAAGGTGATCAAGAAGACTGGCGAGAGCATGCTCGTGGTGGGGGTGGAGAAGGAATTCAGAAACAGAAAGGACGAGCTCTGCGTGCTTGACCGACGTAACTGGGTGTTCAGACCGGCGCTCGACCCTTCCAAACCCGCGTCCTTAGTGCCTAAGCCTGCTGAGCTGTCGAGTGCCGAACTTGACGAGGTGGCCCAGGGAAAGATCGTTCGAGAGTACAGCCGTAGCGAGGCGACGCTGTTCCGATTCTCCGCCCTGACGTTCAACGCACATCGGATCCACTACGACAAGCCTTGGGCGACTGAGGTGGAGGGCCATCGGAACGTGGTGGTTCATGGCCCAATGAATCTGATTGCTATCTTGGACCTATGGCGTGATGAGACCGGGAGTCAGGAGCAGATGGTGGGGTCAACGGCGGCAGCAATGGCGACGGCGCAGGAGAACCTGGTATTCCCTCAGAGCATCGAGTATCGAGCGACAAGCCCGGTGTATGCAGGGGAGGCATATCGAGTGGTAATGGACGAGGCGGCCGTTGGGAACAAGGAGGCGAAAGTGCGGGTTGTCAGCAATGACGGGACAGTATGCATGAAAGGCACAGTCAATGGTTGGTGAAGGGTCGCAATGGGGGATTGAATGTGTGTCAAGACGCAAGCTACAGCAGAATGGGAGCGGAACATGTTCAGGTAGGAGTGCCCTTGTGGAGATGTGCTGAAGATACGTGTGCTGCTGTGCCGACGAGATACAGAGACACACACACACAATTACGAGTTACTAACTTACTACTCATACTGATTTGGTTGGTCATGGCCCGTGGGGCCTGATGTCGTTGAAAGGAGCAGACTGCATCTAGTTAGGCGAGCCACGACAGGCGAAATGAAGTATCACAGTGATACTAGCAACTTGAACTTGCATGCTCGTACTCGAGATAGGCTTGAGAAGAAAGTACTCTTCCTGACTCCCCGACTTCGCAAAGAACTAAATTAGATTTCGCATGGTTGTGATTGCGATTGCTGTTGTTGCCTTTGACTTTCTCGGTCTATCCCCTGTCAAGACACGGAAGAAGAATGTTGGGAGAGTTCAAAGCAGAGTTCAATTGTGGAAAGATGTCAACTGTCAGCGCCAGGATTCAGGCTGAGGATGTTGAGGGGGGGGAGGATTGGGAGGCACTCTTTGGCTTCTGCCGCACGGAGGTTGTCCCGGCTAATCCTCGTGCCTAATTTAACCGAGCGAGAGCGCCCAGGGCACCCCTACTTCGTGTTCATCCCTCTTCCTGGTAGTCGCGGATAGGTGTCTTCCACCCGGGCCTGGTTGCGATTCTGCCCATATTGGCCACGGGCCAAGCAGCCTTAGGCTTGGTTGGGTTAAGGTTAGCCACCCGGGGCGCCCTTTAAGGGTCCTATCGGCCACTTCCAGGTGCCACTTTCATAGTCCCAGTTAAAGCCCCACGCACCGATTAGTACGCTGTTCGCCACGACTCACACTCACTCTCGAGAGATTTAACTTCATTTACCTAGGGGAGTACCTAAGGTGGGCTTAGCGGGTTTCCTTCTCCTCCCAAATCGCATCATCTCTCCGAGGAGTCGATTGGGTTGAAACCCCAGACTCGCAGACTCGTAGAGTTCGAGGAGCAGGACGAAGTGGCAATTCATTACGGAGTACTATTAACTATTATTATTGCCATTAAATTATTTCCGTCTCCACCAACACCACCTCCGCTAGCAACTGCACCACCACCACCACCACCACCAACATCTCCTCCTGCTGCTCCCTCACCACAACCACGACCACCAACCTTCTATACCTCTCACTGACTCACTTCCTTCTTCTCGCCATGACACCGACCTTGCCGCAGTGCTTGCAATGATTCCTCCCACCCCATCTGTGACAGTCCCTCCTGATAGCTCGGCCAAACAGCTCCTTGAACTCGGCAAACCGTTTGTCGACTTTCCGAGATTCAGCATTCTCGCACTTCAAGACCAGAAAGACAGCGACGGCAGGCCCCTCCCTTTCTCCGAATGGTTGACCAAACGTCTTGAGCTCGGTCAGCCTTTTGTAATTGCCGATTTTGACAAGCTCGATATCTGGCGCAAGGCGGGTTCAGGTGCCCAGGATGACCCTGCCTCTGGCTTTGGGATCGAGAGCCTAATCGAACTGAGCACGAAGAAGAACATCCCCATTCGAAACTGCAGCACAGGGCGAGACTTGTCGTTTACTCTGCGCAAGTTCGCAGACAGTGCGAGGCAGTCCTTCCCCGAGTTCCAGAATCTGTACGCACGGGATCTACAATGCCCCCCGCAGTGGTTGGAACTTTGTCGCCAACTCCTCCCACCCGAGGTACAATGGGGTGGTCGGCTCGACCTGTTCCAATGGTTGCCTCAGTGTGCGAGGAGCGAGGTCATGATGGCCTATGTGGGCAGCGAAGGCTCTTCCTCTGGTTTCCATCGTTGCTTTTCTAGTACCGTCGCTCTGAACCTCCTTGTTGAATCCGACGATCGCCCAGTGGTCTGCATCGGCACCGACTTCGACTCGCAACAGAAATACAATGCTTTTATGACCGCTCGCGGTGTCTCACCTCATTTGGACTGGTTGAATATTGGAGCGGAGGATCTGCTTCAGGCGGACTTTCCCTTGTATGCCTACGACCAACGAGTGGGAGATCTTGTCGTCTTCCCTCCTGCCACTGCACATCAGGTTTGGAATCCCTCCACGCTTTCGGCCAAGCTGGTTTGGAATATCCTCCACCCTCTGTCGCTGGAGGTTGGCTTTAAACACGTACAGGCATCCTTCAATCGATTGTGCCATCCCGACGTTGCGCGGACAAATTTGTCCTTGGCATGTGCAATGCTGTCGTTGCTTCAAGATGACCAGCCTTCTGAGACCCCACTCCCGCTCCCCCCAGATCTTCCTCTCCTTTCGCACCTATTTCGACAAATGGTTCATGATGAATCTATCGAATCCGAGCCGTTTACGCCCATCACCCTTGTGGCCCTGCAACCGGGAACCATTGCCACGTGCAATTTCTGCAGCACGGCGATCTGGAACCGGCATGTACGATGCACACAGTGCACTGACTTCGATCTATGCCTGCTGTGCTATCTCAACGGACGATCTTGCGAGCATTCTCAATCCTATGCATGGGCAGAACTTGTTCCCGCTGAACAATGTACCAGAGTGCTCAACCGGGCACGAGAGATCCTCGGCTTCCAACCAGAAGAGCCGCGGTCGCTTGATCGTTCCAAGACATTAGGCACGGCAGTCAACGATCTCATGCGGGCCAAACACTCCCCCACTTCTCGATTGTGTCACTTGTGTCGGATTGAACACCAGGCATGGAAGGGACGTCGATGTGATACGTGTACGGCCTTTTTCTGTTACCGGGGTCTGTTCCGACATTTCGATACACTCCCAAGCGACTTGATCCGGCTCAAGGGGTTATGGACATGTCCAAAATGCGAGGTGAGTTGCAATTGTCGGTGCTGTCATTTTGCGACTGCCTACGTCAAGAACGAGAAACCGGTTAGCAAAAGAAGGGCCAAGGCCTTCGATACGCGAGGTAAAGTGATGGGATTTGCGGACAATGTTTTCGACCAACGGCGGGGCCGCAAAGAAAGCACCAACAGCGCAGGACAGACCACAATACTCCCCGGATTGGCCCAGCTCACTGGCAAAAAACGCGCCATCTCAACGTCGGCCGAGCAAGGGCCTGCGACTCCGTTGAGGAAAGCAGAGCTCCCGACTCCTGAACCTGATCTCTCTGGGCATGGTCGGCATATTATGTCTCGAGAGGGATCTGAGTATACCATCGACAGTGTGTTTACTAGCGTGAACAATGGTCTGCCTACATTGCTACCGAGCCTCAAAACATTGGCAGACGGAGCGGAGTTCATGATCAGTCCAACAGACGAGAGACGATCACGGGTGAACAGCTCACCGTCAATTGCCACATTGTCGTCGGCGGGATTAGGTAAAGGACGGATCCCGCCGACCACACATCATGTGCAAGACAATGTGCTTCCGCCAATGTTGGGCCACACAACGGCCAACGGAGTGTTCGTGCCACAGGCAGCTGCTAATGCTAATGGGATCTCGGCGACCATGTCGTCGCCGAGTAAATGGGGAATTCCTCCTGAAAGCAATGCACCCGCCATTGAACTTGATGGGTCGATTGCGGAACTGGAGGCACAGCTGCGGAGTTTGAAGAAATACGATGCCGACTTCATCTCCCTGAATTTGGAGGACAGCCGCAAGCTGCTGGCGGAACAATTGGCGCTGTTGGAGAGTGAGATCCGACTGAAAAAGAAGGAGAAAGGCCGACTGCTTATTGAAAGACTGAAAAGAGAAGGATTTGGGGGTCTTGCGGCCAGCGTGGGCAAAGAAGTTGGATTAGGACTGGATGGCAGCGGTGGTGGTTAAGTCTACCTCGGCGCCTGTGGTAGGTATGTCATGACTGGCGTACCTTAGGGAACATGGAACATGGTACGCAGCACAAATGCCTAATGGAATGGATTTGCTTTGCAGTTGGAGATGGTGGTTATACAGGGCGGACTGGAATATAATGAAGGGCAAAAGTTATCATTAATGCACCGACTATGATGGTTGGGCGTGTGGGAGGCACTGTCGTCGTCGCTTCTTTTTGTTTACGGGACAGGAGATACTTGCTTTCTGCCATGGACTTGCGATAGTGTGGGATACTGAAAGGATAGGTTCTACTGAAGCGTTTTGAGTTGGCATTCTGGGAATTTCATTCATACCAACCATGGTACTAATAGGTTAGGCGGCGAATTCTAGTTAGGGACAATGGGATATGGATGATGGATGATGGAATGGACAAATGGACAATGATGGCAATAGATATTATACCCCCAATTCCGACCCGGACTGAAAGGATCACTTGGGCGGGACGAATGAATATAGGAATATGACCTCCTTGGGACTTTGGAACTTGAGGAATCAGACTTTGGCACTTTGCTATGCGTTCGTTACTGTCAAGGCCTAGGGGCGCGTATGGGTATACTAAGTAAGCAGTACGGAGTACTCGGGGCAAATTGAGTCTAGATGGAAAGGGATTGGAAGTGCCCAAGCAATTAGTAGTCTTGTCAGCACCACGGGGAACAAGGGATGAGGCTGAAGGTGAGGGCTCAGCCGCCCAGTGATTGGTGTTGCAGGCGCGAGAATATAATTTTAGATGGGGGATTCCTACCAGTGCCAGGATTCATGCCAGTGTGCGATCGGATCATCACGCTGATGTCCATCTCTTCTACAGACTACGACCTTCTAAGGCAAGGAAGTATTATTTAGCAAGTGGCTATGTACTTGCAAGACCTTGGGCTTATGAACTCACTTTACATTTCAACATCTCTGCATCAATTGAATAAGCAAGGCCCCTTGGTATGAGGTGACTACCTCCTGTACGTATCTAGGTGCCTAGACAGTAGACACATCTTCTATAGTGTCATAGGTCGATAGTCGATATCCCTGGTCCTGGAAATCTGGTATTTTGTTTCCTCTGTCCCGATGGATCTACTGGGAGGGAACTCGGTGGTTTACAAGGTATGTATGTTCAAGTTGGGTGTAGTATGTCCCAGTAGATCCACCCAGCACACTTGGTCGTGCTTCTCATCTTAAATAAAATCGACCTGGCCGACTCGACCTGCAATTGGCACACCAGCGTCGAGTCCTCCATCTGGAAAACACGCGCGCGCACGCCTGCCTCACCGGTAGTCACACTCACAACTCACTCGTCCATCACATCTTGTCTCTGAGTCCCTCCCGGCGTCTCCCTCCTTCTTCCTCTTCCTCCTCCCCTTCTTCATCGTTTCCTGCATTTGCTTGCTGCTTGCTGCTTGCGACTCCTTGTTACCACCACCACTACTATTGAACTAGTATTTGTCTTCTCTTGTCTTGCTTTACTCAGCCGGCCTGTTCGTTCGTTCTCTCATTCGCGCCATCAGCGCCCTTTGCTCCTTCGCTTCACCCTCTACCTCTCCCCCTCCCCCAAGGACCGCCAGTAAGGCCTGGGCGACGTCTGGTCTACGTCTTCATCCCGCCTTCTCCTTTACACACACGCATCCTCCATACTTAAATATATATATAAACCATACATACACCTGCTTTATTCCCTCAATCATACTTCAGACTCCTACACATATCCCCTTTAACATTGTCGAGTACTTCAACCTCACCTCGACTCCAACTCCAACTGCGCCATGTCCGAGCTCTCAACCCCCGTCACTCCCAAATCTCCCCTGGTCCCAGACACCCTACATTCAGTCACCGCCCTCGCTCGCTTTGAATTTGAGCCTGGGAAAGGAAATGAAGGCACCAAGGTGATGATGGTCGAATGGCAGGATGACGACTCCACCCGTCCCAAGGCTGGAAACTGGCACGTCTCATGGACCGGCAAGCGCACTGTCTTCCCTGCCGATGACACTCCCTCCGATAACATTCGCCGCTTCTACTTCTTACTTCCTCCTGCTGCCATTGTTCCTCCTCATGTCACTCTGGCCTACCACCCTCCCCTAGAAGGAGACTCCTCCCAACCCGAACCCGCCCCTCTGACAATGACCGTCAATCCACTCCCTGCCATCTTCACCCCAGAGCTGGGCGCCACTGCGAAGACAAGCGGCAAGAAGGGTGTCCTCCATACTATCTGGGCAAAGAAACGCTTGTCCGTCCTGGAAAAAGAGATCAAGCGCGAGGAAGAGTTCAATCTAGAAGGTGTTGCCCTTGAGATGGCCATCTCTGAGAAACTGTGGATCGAAGCCAACTTTGGTCTGACCATGAAGCCTCCTTCTCTTGATTTGACCAATGTCTCCAAATCTCCCACTGCTCCCTCCAGTCCCGGAATTCAGAGCCCTAGGTCGCCTGGTGGTCGCCGACTGAGTGAGAAACTAAAGGGTCTGAGTCTGGGTACCAGTGACAAAGACCTCGCGGCTCGAAACCAGAATACAACCATTCGCGAAGCCCATCCATTATCGCCCGAAGCTTCCGATGTCGCAAATTCCGCATTTAGTGCTTTTCGAGATGGGCCAGCCACTCACTTGTCGGCCCCAGGCAAGAAAATCATTGCCCAGGCCCCTCCAGATCATATTAGGAAACAGCAAGATTCACGCGCCAGTTCGCTCGATGTATTCTCCGACAACCCTCCCAGCCAGCCCGTAGATGATGATCTTTTCGCGGTTGCTCTCAGCCCGAGATCACCGGATGGGCCCAAAAGTCCATTTTCTCTATCAAGTGCTGAGGTGGGCGCCTTCTCCAAAATCAAAGGCGAACGATGAAGTCGAACTCATATTCACCTGCACCTGTCTTCCAAAATTACAATTACAATTGCAATCACAATCACAATTACCTCCCTGCCCGAATGTTGCCAATTAGAAGAGATTCCCTCCAATACCCAGATTTGAAGAATGATCTATGACCGATCCTAGAACCTTGACCTAGTTGGAGAAATGCATACAAATTTCCATCCGTCTTCAAACTCCCTTCCTTGGATGATACACATGTGGCTCCTAATCCTGCCATTTGGCCGGCTCTCCAGGCAATTCTTTCATGCTCTCACTGCCTCCAACGAGCCTCATCATTACCAACCAACCTGCATCCATCCTACTACCCCTAAAGAATAAACAAAAAGGCATCTTGGTGGAATTTATGCAAGAATCGCGGCGGCCAGGAGTGCTACAACTCCAAAGCTGGAGCGTATCAGCTTGTTCGCATCGCCGGTCCATCCTGAAGGAGCTGCTGACACAGATGTCCATGCGGAGGGTGACGGCGGCAAGTTGGGAGTTGGGGTTGGCGCTGTCCAGTTTGAACCCGGACCAGTTGTCGGGCCTGGAACCACAGCACTCTTGGTACAACCGCAGTGCTCATCCCACCAGGTGTAATGAGCTCCAGGCAGATTGGTAGCGGTAGCGGTAGCAGTGGGACAGGGTGTAGTCACAACCTTTGTCGTGGTGCATTTACAAGCATGATCCCAGTAAGTCACGGTGTGGGTTGGATCAATAGGCGCACTGATCAGAGTTGCGTTCGCCGTTGGGGTGATTGTGGTCCAAGTAGTTGAGCTTGTGGTTGAAGATTCTTGTACCGGTGGAAATACGATTGTGAATGAGGGAGACGCTGTCAATTGATTGTTTTGAACCAGGCCAAGGTGATACACTCCAGGTACGGCACCTGCAGGAAGACTGACAGTCCAGTCATATGTGAGGAGAGCTGCGGGCTCACTTGCTGTACAAGAATCAGTCACCACCAATGACAAGCAAGTCCTGTCAACATACGAAAGATATTCGATTGCCATGTATCGTTCCCCAAGAACAAAGCAACGGGTGTGCCATCACCCATTGTCCAGTGAATTGGCCATACCGTTCCGACCGTGACACTACCCCAGGTGGTATTCGCGAAGGAGATGGATTGTGCTACGGCACCGTAGGCAAAGGCCCCAACGGCGACAAATGACAAGGACAGCATGGTCGATCGATCGGGTTGAAACTGGATCTTTGATTCAAAAACGAGTGTGGTGGATAAGGAACGAGAACCTCGAAGACGTAGGGGAGGGGGCTGTGTCTCCTCTCAGGCAATGCAAGGTTTGATTTGTTGGACTGAATAACGAGCGACAAGAAAAAGTTTCAAAGGAGTGACTTGAGGCGAGGAAAGAAAAGAAACAGGAGTGCAGCAATCCAACACCGGCGTGCACCGCCGTAAATGAAGGAGGCCGGATCACCGCTGGAATTGTTTGTTGTGGCCGTGTTGCTGCTCGATTGATTCTTTTGATGCCTTGCATTCCAGAACCCAAAACCCACATTCTTTCTTATTCCGTTGCCGCTCCCACCCCTCGAAGACCAGCCCTACGAAAAGTTCTGAGATGAGTCCAAGCTTGGAATGGCACTGCAGCTCCAGACACGATCAATCTTATGGTCTGAAGAGAAGCAACTCACACTGACCATGAGATCTGAGCGTATAGAGCCTCCCTCTCTCTCTAATCTCCCCATGGAATCTGATGCTCTCTATGCCCATGCCACGGGGATGATAGGTAGCCCATACTCGCCAGCCAACCAGCAATTACTAATCCATCCATCGCTCGATCGAGAAGCATGGCTCGTGTATTCCTTTTGTATGTACTCCGTATGTGCTTGCACTCACTCACTCACTCACTGCACCTGGTGGGTCGTCTGGTGGCCGTCGGGTAGTATGGTCACTGGTACACCGAATTAAACCACTTGCTCATAAAAACTGTAAATCGAACAAGCCTCCATGGAGATATAGAACGAGAATGCAGTATGGTACCGAGTCCTTTGCCACATACTCGCCTTGCGAGGTGCACAGACATGACGATGAGAGTCCAGAACCCCCCCTCTCTCTTTCTTGCTTGCTTTCCTTCCTCCTATGTTTACATGCGTGGTGTGTACGGTACTACTTAGTCATGATAGCTATGAGTAATCAGGGCGCGGTCCCGAAAGTAGGAGGGGTATGTGTACCGTGTGTGTGTATGTACTGTGCCTACGAAACATATATATGATATCCATGCACACTTAGTGCCTGCTAATGCGATCTTTCATCATGGTGGGGGGGGGGAGATGAGATATTTCAATGATCAGGGGTTCGAATTCTATTGTATTCAAGAATAGAAAGGAACCGTAGTATGCTGTCTATGTACTCCGTACCACCTATGGTGGTATGTAGACGGTGGATATCAACAGGCATGTACGAGGGAATTTGAAAAGTTTGGGTTTCCTTCCTGCTCCCTCCCCTGTGGAGGGAGACAATGATGACTTTGCGGGATAGTGGTGATGGTCAGGTCTAGCCTGCAAGATATTCGATCATGGATAGCTATCCAAGCCATCAACGCCGGTTCGCCGCCGAAACCAAAGTACTGTTACGCCACCACCGAAGATTTGGACCAGTATGTACAGGTTTTTGTTCCCCAAGGATATATTCCCGAATTGGGGATATGAGAATGTATCAACTAGGGAGATGGTTGGGTACGAAGAAATGGTTTCTTCCCTGCCCTTTTCCTCCCTCAAGTCACGTCCCGTCGAATTTTGCCAAAAAATTCCAACTCCAGGAAGCCAGCCTAGAGCATTGCCGCCAGGCCCAAGATGGCGGCACCGACAGCGCCGGCAGCAGGGAGGGCGACTCTGTCAACGCCATCGCCGCTGCTTGATCCTGCAGTGGCGGTAGCAGTAGAAGGAGATGTGCCCGTGAGACCAGTGGCGGCGGTGCTGAGGCCACTGACAATGCTTCCGGCCGCCGAGGTGGCAGCGTCCACGCCAGACGAGATCTCGGACAGAATGGACGAGTATGCCGACTCGTCGGTGAGGCCGGAGGTGGCGCTGTTGATGAGTTCGGTGACGCTCGACAGCACGGATTGCAGGTCGGTGTTGGTGCTCACGAACGCGGAGGCCTCGGAGAGCAGCGAGTTGAGGTCCTGCGCGTACACAGCGGTGCTGGTCAGGGACAGCGCGGTGAGGATGTATGTGAAACGCATGTTGGGTTTTGTTTTGGGTTTTTGTTTCTTTGAAGAGAGAGAGAGAGATAGTCGTTGATATGCAGAAGACGATTGAGAAGGAGAGACTGAGCGCTTTAAGGGACGTGGAGCTAGCTGGTGACTCTTGATGCAATAAAATGGACAGAATGAAGTGACACGATATTATAATGGAAAGATGCAGTCAGAAGGAAAGGAAGAGTCGCGTGGACTCCACGTTTACTTATTCACTCACCCTCATGTGAATTCTGCCTTGGCCCACCTCTGATGACCGCTTTCCACATTTTCAGGAGCATGTTTTCAGGAGTCACCAATTGGTCGGAGTCAGCCACCCCCAGTCTGCATCCAGTCAGATATACGATTACGACCAGCTTTTCTGGAGGGGGCGTGGAGCAGCTCTAAACGGCATGCGAGCAAGGCTGTGGGACAAGAGTTTCTCTGTGGGTCGTTGACCACGTTTCAAGTCGCAGTGAGATGTGTTAGGAGTGCCACAGCGGGCCATCTGAGGGGCCTGAAACCTCAAACTTGTGGATGTCGATTGCCCCTTGAGTTTAAGCTTCTCTCAACAGGCCCAGTTACTGGGTTGATCCCTGTGGATCGTAATTTCGCACAGCCACAGGATGCGAGACCCTTTTGGGCGTTAATGCGAATCAAGCTCCAGAGTGCGAGGAGAAAAATGCCACTAGAGCCTTGTCAAGCCTTTCGCTTGAAGGGGTACTTCGTACGAGTCCGGAGTATGGAGCAGAGGGCTCGAACGACGAAGAGTTGGAGGCCTGTTTCTGGTCAATGGCCACCCCTTTTTAACAAATGACGTGCATGTTCATGCGGCTCAGCGAGAAATAGGGGGTGCTTGGTCTTGGCATCAATGCTTGGCAGACAAGGCTGAAATTCACAGCCTGATCCCCATTCCCTCAAAACACCAAAGGGTGTTGGAAGAGAGAGGCTACATTTCATGTCGCATGAGTCACCCATATCAGCACCACACCCATTTGCGCGATTGTCATCGAGATCCTACAAAGAATTGGTATCAACCTAGCAACAGCAACTGGAACAAGCAATTCTCTCTGCAGGGGTACGAGAACCCATCCCCCAATATCCAGTTCATCCCCATAAAATACGAGCAGGAGCTTGAGGGTCTCGACATACGTCGCAAAATGCAAACTGCTGTTACCTCGCATACCGAGACCAAGAATAGGATGCGTTGGCGTTTTGTAAGCCTCTACCATGTGCTTAAATGCACGCCCCCCAGAGTCGTTCTAGGGAGTGTGGACTTTGAAAGGCCTAATTAAATAATTTAGCCGGGAGGTACATGTGCATGATGGCCGGCCTAGTCTGGGATAAAACCGTATCCCGGCGAACTTACGTGTGCATGTATGCATCAACGGAATCCCGCAGAAGCTTATACCTTGGCCACCTCTAAAGCTCGCTGACATCCGGGGATCTTATCCTTATCATAACTGTATACACAAACCCATAACCATTTCCAAATCCACGGCGCCTTATATATTACCTGCAAATCTGACTCGCTCACCAATAAATACTGCTCACAACCATCACCCAGCAAAAATCCAAAGAATAAATTATAAACACCACACCACACCACACTTACCACAATGACAACCAACCTAACAACAGCACACTTCCGGCTCCCGCACATCCCCGTGCTCCTCGCGGCGACGACGATGAGCGTGGGCGCGGTGGTCCCGCTGTGGAACCCCGTGGCCGCGATCCGCGCGTATGGCCTGCCGGACCGCATCGCGAAGTCGCCAGCCGCACACGCCTGCTTCAAGGCGTACGGCGCGCGCTCCACCTGCTTCGGCGCCGCCATCTGGATCTTCTACCTGCAGGGCAAGCTGGACGCCGTCGACACCATCCTGGCCTTGCAGGCCTACGCCGGCGCCGTCGACGCCTGGGTCTGTTACTCCGAGGGCGTCCCGCGCACCGCCTTCTCGCGGGCCGTCGCTGGTCTCTTGGTCGGTGGTTGGGGCTTGTTGGGCTTGACGCAGCATTTTGCTCGTGGTTAATTGAATTGGCGCTTGGATTGGAGGTTAGGAGGGGGAAGGGGGATGTCGTTGTTGTTGAGGAATCTGGAATTGCGGTTGCGTTGAAGGAGGGGGGGGAGGGAGTTGGGTGTTGGCGTGTAGTCGTTGTCCTGACTCCTAAGAAAAAGGAGAGAAATTTCAACGCATTCCCCGCTTCAATGCGTCCGAAGTCTTGGTTGCAGACTTGCAGTGCGTGTTGAGTACTATTCTGGCCAGCTGGCTTGTGCGTGGAAGCTGCCGTCAAGCATCATTTCTACTCTTGAATCAAACTTAGGCAAACTCAATTCAGAATCAGCTCTCAGTAAAATACTAAAATTCAAAACGCAAGAAGCATCAGTATTCAATAACTATCTAGATCTCAAACTAAACACGTATTTGCCTCTCATCTTTCATTTCAAAATCACAAATAACCAGGTCAGTGAAGCCAAAAAGCCACAAAATCGTCAAAATACAACCCTCCCATTCGACGGGCAGGCTCAATCCTCCCGAGGTCGATGGCTCGGTCTTGGTCCGCTCCAAGGCTTTACTTGTCGAGGAGCTCTGCGCTGCTTTGCTGGTGGCTCTTGCCCCTGCATCGCGGGCCCCGGGGCGTTGTTCTGGTTGTTTCCCTGGCTTGGAGCTTGAACGGGAGCCTCAGGCGTTATCTCAGGTGCTGAGAGGGTGCTGACAGAAGGCAGAATATCGGAATCGGAGTCCTGCGAGCTGTCAACGTCTTCGGGTTCGGGAATACCGGTGAAGCCGACGCCGGCGGGTCGTAGGCCTGCGACTCTGCCTTCGCCGCGATTGCGTTCGTTTTCGTCATTTTGCTCTCGTCGTTTAAGATTCGCCCTTCGCCTCCGAAGTCGCCGTATGTCTCGCGTGTGCCTGTGCTTTTCCAGACGCTCTCGCTTACGCACCGCGATGATGTATTCGAAGTCCTTTCTGAAGTCTGGAGGTCGCTTTCCAGCCTTTCCTGTCAGGGCGTGGTACCCATTGCGAGCGCCTTGGCCGTATATTCCCCGCTGGTCAAGCCTCATCAGAAGCCCAATGAGCCCTTTCTTCCCTGCGTATGACTTAATAACCGGCATGCCGATCTCCCGCTCTATGATGAGCTCGCGTTCGAGCTCGTCCTTGAACATTCGGTTGTAATCGGCGTAGGTTGGTAGTCGTCTGGGCTTGATCATTTGGCAAAGTCGCGGGGCGACTGGCTCCTCATAATGCGGTGGCACTGATGCCTTGTCAGGGGAACCTGATTCTTCTGCCTCGCTGTCTGCTCGATCGGAAAGACTTTCTGTGTCTGATCCGCTATGACCCGACCCGCCCTCACTTGAATCGCCATCACCCGATACGCTAACCCCTGAATTACTTGTCCCAGGTCTGCCTTTGTGCGAGGTATTTCTCACCGCTGCCAAATGCATGCCATCTTCATCTTCCTCCCCGAAGCCATTATGGAGCAATAGGTCAAGATAGAGCGATCGGAGTTCCCGTAACGTGCGGATGAAACGACCAAATTCGTGTCGGAACGTGATCAGGGCGAATTTGAGGTCGTATTGACTAATCATATAGTCAAGCATTTCCCAACTTGCCTGTAAATCCATCGCCACTCTGTGGCATAGCTCCACTGTTGGCGCTTGCGCCTGGCTAGAGCGCTTAGGAGGATCATCTTCGATTTCTTCCACGCGCATCTCCCCGCCATTCCGAGCGATAGTATTGACAAAATGCTCTCTGAACTCCTGTGTGATCATTGCGATGTGGGTTAACATTCTTGCGATGTGTATCCTCCATTCCCTGTTATGCAACTGCGGCACACCGAAGCCATCAGGGCCAAGGAGAGCACCATCGAGATCTTGGTGTGCAAGGAGTCTTGGGAATGTAGGGTCGACTATGTCATTCAAATGATACAGCGTGTTCACCAACCGTCTTCGTTGGTCCCCGAGTGCGCTGTGGAGAAATTCATCGTCTAGTTTATTATGGCATCTCTCTGGAAGTTGCAAATGCGCTGGAGGGTTGGATTGCCGACCCTGGCGATGGTGATACTCCCCAGGGACATAAGGACACGGGTGGCAGTCTTTCAAGCCAGCTTTGCGCGCTTCTGGCGTCAAGAAATCTGGAGAATCTTCTGTGCAGGAGCAATAATGATGAGTGTGACCCAAAAACTTATGACAGTTAGAACAAGGCGCGCGAGCGCGTCTGGTGTTCAGGTGGTAGAACACAGCAGTGCTCATCTGTCCAAACCTCCGGACGGTTCTGTGGATCTCCCGATCCGAGACCATATCGCCTGGAACGATTCGGCTTCTGAATTCTTCAACCCTGGCGCTTAGGGCTGTCCGATATTCTGAAAGAGCGTCGACAGCGCGGATGTGAAAGCCCTCATCATGAAGGAAGTAGTCAATTATGTTTTCGTCGTTAAGAATTTCGTAGTCTTCCAGATTTCTTTTGAAGATGTCAATTTGCTGTCGACCATACTCGGCTGCAGCGTTCACATCCCAGTTGCTTCTCTCCAGAAAATGTTCGCAGATGTCCCAGAACTGAATACCCCAGAACCCGCTGTCTTCCTGAACTTGCTCGACTGCGTCATGTCGCCGGACTGCTTCGGCGACATCCCATAGCGTTTTCTCCAGAAAGTGCTCGACAATAAACCTATCATTCTTAACAGATTGACTGCGAGTTCTCGCTCGAAATTCGTTTATGTGGTTTTGCTGAAAGGCAGCTTGATCATTCTGATTTTCATGTTGTGACTGATCGGAACCATTTCTTGCATCTAAAGAATCATTTGTGCCTCCTGGAGAAGTCGCGCCACCACGTAACCGAGTACCCTGTTTCTTGAATTGGTGTTGGCGTTGACCTACACGGTTGCGATTGAAAGTTGGTGATGGGCGCTTATCCCCACGAAATGCTCTTTCCAAGCGACGTGGTTGCTGAGACGGGGCGCGACCAAATACTCTCGAAATACCATCTCGCACAGCTGATGCCCGGTCTCGCACAGCTTTGACGACATCATATGGCGCCACAAAATTCGGCCATTCGATAGGAGAGAGGTTGGATGCTCCTCTCACATGACGTGGTGGTATGTTGACTAAGTCCTCGATCCTCAACCCATCTGACACGGTGCCTGGCTCCTGCAAGTCTCGCGCGATTAGCGCACTCTGCGCAACTTCGAGAGCTCGAGTCTCTGGGAAGGGGTAATACACATAGTCAAAGGCACTTTTAACATTGATGCCCAGTGGATGTGGAAGTGCCGTTGAAGGAGAGTTGGAAAAGTTGTGATTCATCGGTGTTTGACCGTCTGGATGAAGATAGGTGGGAGAGTTCGGCCCAGGAACAACTGCTTTCGTCGGTGACATCAAATCCAAAAGCTCAATGGTCCAATCCTGGGCATTTCCATCGACATCCCATCTCCTGACAGTAGCGGGTCCTTGAGTGATGAAGTTGAAGCGCACAACTGCACGATGTAGCTTCTGGAGGAGGTTGTCCTTTGCCTCTTGTGTTTTGATGAAACGCTCGACGGATGCAACGACGTGTGGGCCCAGCTTAGTCTCTTTATAGGAGCGGAGATGATCATATCTGTCATCCGGGTCACTGCGGCATCGAGCAATTTGTCGACAGTATTTGGCGACCATGTCCTCTACGCTTCTCGGATTTGCGGTGTCTGACGTTTTGAGCAACCGAATAAATGTGGCGGAGACAAGGGGCATGTCGAAAAATGCGGCTTCAATAAAAGCCTCATCTGCTCGTTGCAGAATATCAGTTCTTTCTTTAACTTTGTAAAGAACCCTGAGACATCTCCAGATCAGATGCCAGAGTTGATGGAGCTCTGACTGATATGCTTCCAATTGCCACTTATGGTGTATCAATTTGCAAAACTTCTTGGCCCGGAGGGCAAACTTGGATTCAATCAACCCACCTTCGTCTGAGTCTGAAAGCAACAAAGCTGTCTCCAACAAAGGGTGAGAGGACATGACTAAGAGTTCATCCATGGCCTCGCTAAACGCTGCCTCTGGGACTTCTATGGGAGATGCCCCGGCCTGATTTGCTAGTGACAGAAGTCTTTCTGCAAGAGTATCCTGAACTGCAATACCCCAGGTTCGAGTAAAGGATTTCCAGACACGACCTGCGGCAAGGCACTCCCGTACATGTTCTGAATTGAATATTCGGTTGTTGACTATTTTGAAAAACTCACTAATAGTGGACACGAATGATGGGAAGAAACTCGTGGCGTATGCTCGATACAGGCTTGGATCCAGTTGGTTCAACTCGCTGAGATAAGTCACGATCGCTTGTAGTCTTTCCATAGTCGCGTTTCGATCCGAACCTTCGCCGGGATAAGGCCAGAGCATCAAAGGAGGGTCGGAAACAATGTTGGCATTGTTGCGAGCTGTTTCAGTTGTATTCGGTGGTGTCATTGGCTGAACTCGACCATCTTGAGGCCAAGTATTCCAAGAATATGGGCTCTCTACAGGTGTTTCTCCTGAACCAGTGTCGGGTAGCAGTCGAAAGTACTGGTGAAGGACTGACGCAACAATGGCTGCCCAAGCACTATGGTTTCCCGTTTGTTGGGCAAAGGGTCTGACGACATAGATGAATTCTTCAAGTGTGTCAAAATAATCCTCAAACTCTTCATGTGTCAAAGCTTCAGGTAGTCGAGTCTGGGAGAGCGAGTGAAGGACATTCTCAAGATTGGCTTTCTCCACAATTGCAGCAGCACTATGGAGCGCAATTAACTTGCGAGCTTTAGCAGCGAGAGCTCTAGATGCCTTGTTTCTGTTCAGCAGTTTATGCAGATCTGGCAAACATGAGGCCACATCTGAGACGATTGCAAGCCTCTCACCCGCAGTAAAAGTTGTGATCAATTCAATTGCTTTGATTTGCTGAGTGACGCAGGCACTTTGGGTGAGTCCTGGTTTGGGAAGTGCTGGACGGCGGATGCTCAGGAGACCCAAACTGGCCAAGGGGTTGTGGTCGGGCGAGGGCGATATTGGGTGATTGCCAATGACAGAACTTGTATCACTGGGTGTATTTCGATGCTTCCGCTGGTTCCTGGTACCAGGAGCGACTCCTCGAGAGGAGGGCGACGTGACAGGAGACGGATATCCATGTTCGTTGGAATCCAGTACAGAAGGTGAAGCCTGGGCTATTGTTGAAGGCCTTGGGCCTCGCCTGTTTGCCATTGTAGGATGGGATGCTGCTGATGCTGCTGATGCTCCGATGCGAAACACTGAACAGGAAGGGAGTGCGATGAAACGACCGACATGATGTAGCAGTAATAGGAAATTCCACCTACCTAGAACATTTCAGCACAAAGAGACGCATGTTTGCAGAAACACACTACAATGAAGGTGATGTCTGGTAATGATGAGTTTGAAGAGCCGCATTCAGACAAAGATGGCGTTCTGGGCCTAGTTTGATCCATTGTTTGGTGAATACCAGCCGTTGCATTCCAGCCTTCAAGATTCCACCGTGCAAGGACCAAATCATCAGCACCAGCATCTGCATGGAGGAGGATGCCCTCATGAGTGTTTCCGCCGGCTGCCGAGCTGGCAGGAGGAGGGATTGACCCTGGCACAAAGGACCTTGCATCGTCTGGTGGTTCATGAGGGAGTTTGAGTAAAGGTGGTCTGGTCTCACTGGTGTGATAGTCACCTGCCACTGGCATGCCGGTTCATCCATCGCAACAGGTTTGTGTGGGAAGCGTCAGGCCGAGAGATATCCGAATAGGTATGGCTTGGCTGGCCATTGGTATGAGTGAGCTGTTCGAACTCCCTACTCCTGGTTTGAGGTATGGAGTACTCCGTCCTATATCCCCCATGGTCAAGTTAGGCACAAAGTAGATGATGAGTGAAGGTCGTAATACCTGGTGAGGTTATGCTCGGGTAGTTCTAGAGACCAAACAGAGGGGGATGGCTCTTCATGAGACTTTGAGGGCCAGGCAGGGGCATCGCGAGCCAGAGTGCTGTACCTTGCTATATCTTAGGTAACGATGGTGTAGGCTGCACCAGTCATGGATCCTTTGCGCCATTCTTCGTACGCCGTACCTCGTGCCCGACCAGCTATCTCCGCCTGCTCCTCGCCGTGCTCGTACGGAGTATTCTGTTGCAAGCTCTCTTACCCCACAAGCCAAGGTCGTAGCTATCCCAGACCCCTGGGCCCTGGCGCCCGCCTGGCTCTTCTCCAGATCCCCTCCAAGTGGGTGCCTGGCCCCCGTTGGCTGGTTTATCTTCCTAGGGAGCCGAAGTAGCCTGGGGGGCGTCCGAGAAACCCGTTGAAGCCAACCAGCTTCGGGCACCAATGCGGGCCTAATGCACCTGGACGATGCTTCCTTACACGGCTGCTGATTCCCCCCTCCAGCCCATCAGGTCCAGGCAAGTTTAGGGGGGCAGCCAGCACTCAAGGCCCCAAACAGGCCATGGTGAATCTGACAGGCTTTAGACCTGACGAGCTCCCCTGCTTCAATGCTGCCGATAACCAACCACGTCAACTTGGTTCGATGTCTACCAACCGACTAGTAATTCTTATCCGTATACCGAGCACAACCTGAACCTGAACTCGAAATATATGGAACTTCCCTCTCGAATGGAAACCTTGCTTTCTGGTCTCCCTACCCTTCATCTTCTCCCTCTTCACTTCCCTCACCCTCACCCTCACCCTCTCTCCCTCGCCCTCCACCTCACCGTCTCTGTGTTTCACTACTGATAAACACCATTCGCTGCCCGCCCTGCCCACAGCGGGCCCATGAGTCTCTTGATCGTCTACCCTAGCATCCCTTGTCTTGTCTCCCCCCTCCAATCAGCTGTTCAATCAGGCGATGCCCGTACCACCATGACGTGACCTCTGCGTCCTCCTTTGTTCTCCTACCGACAATTGCTCGAAACCCTACAACTACACCACTACTCCCTTGATACTATTCTCCCGAGAACCTCAAAGTTCACTGCCAAAGGCAAGATTATATACTCAACAACAGAAAACTCGAGAGTTGCAAAATAAACACCAAAAGACCAAACCCAACACACCTCGATCAACATGACTGACCCCCCATCGCCACCTCCCAATCGCCGTCGGGCCTCGATTGTCGACATGTTCAATCCCCGCTCCCATTCAACCACCGCTGCCATGTCCTCCTCTCCTCCTGCTGCCGTCCCTACCAATCCTACACCCCAACATCGAAGAGGGGCATCCATCACTTCCCTGGGCCTGACTACCAACCCTTCCAATCAATCTTCTCCTTTTGGTGCATTTGCACGTCAACGACGAGCTAGCATTGCCACCTCCTCCGCCTCTGGCTCTCCTGATTTCAGGAACAGCTTCGGGGATGAGCCGGCCGTTATCGAGGAGGACGATGAAACTCGGGCAACCATACACCCTCCTGCATCCCCTTCGTTTGCCCGTCGAGTGAGCTTCGGGGCACAAGCTTTACGAGATGTCAAAGGAGGAGGAAGTCCTACGGCTTCTGGCGGTGGTAGGCGCCCCTCATCTTCCCTGTTTACCTTGGATGAGAATTCTGAAAATGCCACTCCATCACGTAAAGTCACGTCGAGGACGGCCAAGACTGCAGGTAAGAGTCGAGGCCTGTCCTTGAGGTCATTTCCTTGCTTGAATTTCGCAACCAAGCCGGCTTCTCATCCACTACACTTTTGCAGAACAGGACACTGACGTTGAACAGGAGAAGGATTCAACTGGTCAGAGGCCATCCGGGATAGGACTAGACGATCTCCATCCTTCTCGTCCGGCAACCCCTTTGCCTCGAATGCTACACGGCCTCGCTCAGCCAGCATCTCCAACCCAGAGCCCCCAAAAGAGATTACCAAGCCCATCGAACCCATGACCAAGATGAAGAAACCCGACCATCTCGGCGAAAGGATGCTCAGAGGGGATTTTATGATGGATTGAGTTGGGGGACCAGACATGATAACCTTCAAAATTGGGTGTATATGATATCCTCTTCATACCATGTATAAGTGCCTGTGTCGAGTACTTTTGGAACCGAGACTGTCAATTGTCAACTGTGTCAACTTCGTATTGGCGGAACCATTGCTACTGGGCTATTCTTCATTTGGTGTCGGCGCGCCCTGTGCTGTGTGCTGTGTCAAATGCGACGGGTTCGGGAATCATCAATGGATGCTTTGCGTCCTCACAATCGTTTTCGCTCTTGTTACCCTTGGGAGGCTTGGAGTGAGTGGGTTCGAAGCTGGGGCTGGGGACTGGCTATGGCAGGGATTGCCACGTATGCTTTTACGTTACAGCAACTCAAATGTTTGAGAAATAAGAATGAAATGAATGATGATCTGAGTAATACAATTGCGTTGGCACAGATTTGCATTGAGCATGTGCACATCCATCTTGTGCTTACCGAGGTATATTATAATACTATACGGACTAGGTCCTAACCAGTTGGGAACACTAGCTAAGTCGAACACTAGAAAGCACTGGAGTTTGTCAGTGAATGTTGGCCGTATGGTGGGGAATCGCTTGCGTAGCTGCTTCTCGAGAGAACAGAGCAGTACGGACTTCTATATGCATTACTATGGAGAACTGCATGCGTGACAACCTTGGAAACTCCCTTCCCCCCATCTCAAGAATTTCTGACGCTGTTTCACCGTCCCCCATCATTCCACCTCGATACCTTTCTCCAAAGGGGGTGTGTGGAGTACCATCTTCGCCTCTTCTGCATGTTGTGCATGTCCTTGCATGATTTAGTTCCCACATCTAGTGGACTTTCTAGGCTTTGCTGTGAGGGCACTTGTCAGCAAATACAAGACTTGAATAGTCGGCGGACTAACGTGAGACGATTGAGGGGGAGGGGCAATTGACATCATCTCGACATATGGCATCATGTGACTTTGTGACCTACATACCGACCCAAGCACTCAAACTTCGGCTGGTGCGAACTCTGTGTCAAGTTCCACCTCTCCCATCGAGGAGTATGTACCTCCTAAGTATGTATGATGTACAGCGATCACATGCTCTCCGATTGATGAGAGTTTGTTTCATCATGTCGGTGGAATGATGCTGGTATAGTCATTCGGTTATGGCTGTAGCCCGCCAGCGGAGGCCCTTGCGTTTTTGCAGATATCAGACCAAGGCCTTCTTCGTCTACTAACTCACTTAGCTGTACGACCGAAATCTCCTCCATCTCATCTCGTCCATCAGACCCGCAGCGATTGATGGGGGACCCACATCATCCACCCCGAGCATTCGACTTAGGATAATCGATCAACGCCTCAGAACGTTCGAGATGAAGGACGCCGATGCTTGGGCGACACTCTTGAGTAGGCTTTCGCTTGTCTTTGAAGATGCCTCATCTTCTTGCGACATGGAGAGCCTGGGGTAGACATGCGACCAGTATTCCTCGTCGTAATCCCGGGTGCTCCCTTGACAGGTGCAGCCCGCTGGACGCCGTTTCTGTTTGTTCTCGGCGTCTTGAGGATCCCTGTCGACTGCCGTGTCCAACATGTGTCCTTCTTCCCACTCCTCCTCAGTCTCCCATCCAGATTGCGAACCATCGGAACCCTCTGTCTCCCAATCATCCTCTTCAACAAAAGCAGTGACATGATCGCCATCATTGGTGGAAGCATCGGTCTGGACGACTCGACCTGTGTTTTCGAGAGGGCAACAGGGACGTGTGGAACGGGCACCTTCTGAAGCTTTCTCTAGTGCGCGTCTCCATATGTACACGGTTCTCGCGTTGTGCAGTTGCGCGTGTATAGAGATCTTATCGAGCTCGATGGGGTCCGTAATGTGTGAGCCCGAAAAGTCCAGAAGTAGAATTAAGGTCTGTATCATGAATTCGCGGATCAATATTAGCTTTTTGACCCGGTGACGCACCCACGGGACGCTGCCATCGCTGTATGTATGCTCTGTCAGCAAAGCGATGACATTGCCACCGCTGTGAATTAATTCATGAATCTGATCCAACCCAATTTCGGGGAATTCCCCGGGAAGAGATGTTTTAGGTTTTGAAAAGCTTTCGAGAAAGTTCGTTCTTGCCTCAAGATCTTTCTGGATCACTGAGCATGTGCTGGTCACCCAGTATCGAACAATGTTCTGGGGGTTCTGGTAATAGCAATCCCAAAATATATCACACATTGATGTGATTTGAGATGGATCCCAAGACAATGACCATTCAGTCTGGCCTATGAGCACTTCCAACGCAGCAGGATGAATAACCCAATTCGGTAACGTACCTGGGAAATGTATAGATACATATTCGCGGCCACACACACTTACCAGCGCCTTTATATCACAGCCAAAAGGGTCCGTTTTGGCTCTCGATAATAACTTGTTAAGTAGGAAACGGCATTGGTCTTCGAAGCTCTTCCCATCATCGGGATGGTTTTCGAACCAGCATGTCGAGAGGTGCATTACCGGGGTCCTTGGACTGTTACTCAATTTGGTGCATAAACTTTGAAGTGAACACGTACGTATTATGAAGCTCAGAGTTACCAGCATCGAGGCCATAGTCTAGCAGCAGGTCAATCAAGTAGGACAAATTTTCCACTCGCTGGTTTTGCGACTCGCTGTACTCTCCTGAGCAATGTTGATTTACGGTGGGAAAGAGATAAGTGCCTGAGTCGGGCTCGAATCTGGCTCCCAGGACTGCCCACCCAAGAAGATTTCTACCATCTTCGTCCACGTCATAAGGTGAAGCTTTTCCGTCGTCGAATAGAGTACGGATAGTAGCTAGATCAAGTTCCATGCATGCACGGATGATCTCCGACCCGGAATCAATGATGTTGACTGTGGTGAGGCTTGGAAGTATGCTCGGCTGCACGCCTGCACCAAGGCGTTTACACTCGCTGTAAGCCAGAAGCACACACTTCGACAACAGCCAAGATGCAGGTAGAAATGATATCGTTGTTCGTCGCTCTTCTTTCTCTGCGGTAGAACCTTCACTTTCCTTTCGAGAATATGAGATGACTGTGCTTCTGAACGTTAACGTCCCTAGGAAACGGTTTGAAACGAGCACTTTATTCGTTGAAACGGTTGAATTCTTTACCCAGTGGTCTGATGGATGATCTGGAAGATGCCGGGTATTACCCCGTTGTTGGTAATTGCAGTGGACTTCGACGCTGGGGTTATTTGCGGTTCCCACTGCGCTACAACTCGTAGGTCCCCTATCTTCAAAACAAATCTCTTGTCGTCGGTCGACTTGCTTCTCTGGTCTCTTCTTCAGGTGACGACGAAGACGGTTGGAGATTGTCTGGTTGATACTATTGGTAATGACTTTGTGCAGGTCTTGCTCAGAATTCTCGGACCTTGCTAGTAGTCTTCGGACGTATTCGTCGGTCCCATTAGTCATTGTTCGCAGGTTCTGTATCTCGCTTGTCCAGGAATTCACCTGTGAATGAGTCTCGGAAGTTACTGCTGCGATCTTTGAGACTGATTCGTGTAGGTTTGAGGTGCTGACACTGATCTCGCCAATCATACTTTTTGTGTCCACAACCACAGTCTTCGTATCAGTTGCTGTCACCAGAATTTCGTCGGAGATTGTCTGGGTGGCGGTGACTGCCTGCTGTGTATCGGTAATGACCCTATGTCCATCGAGGAACATGGCAGTATTGGTCGCGTATGCGCGAGATAGGTCGCTCAGCGAGCCCTTAATATCTCGCACTGTGGCCGACTCTGCAGACTGGGCGACCCTGTGGAAGCCTAGTGGTTAGTTCTTGATAGCGCCGCGCAGTGCTCCATTCTATAGTGTCACGGCTCAAGCAAATACACACCTTATGGAGGTAGTACAACACTGTAGAAGCATAGATTTGGCTCTTTCTAAGCTGTGGAGGTGCTTCATCCGCTCTGCCCGTTTGAAAGCCGTGGCAAACTGTTTCCGTAGCGTTTTCCATTTTGTGAGATCGGGTGATATTACCACCGTCTGAACCACCGCTGATAACTCGTTGATGACTTTCTCGCAATGGTTTAAAGCTTGTTCTAGGCCGGCATCCCCAGTATCAAAAGATCCTTGGATCGTACTAAGAATGGATGTCATGAGTTGGAGCTCATGAGACAACGATCGGATATCGCCAGGCGCGTTTTCGATGTCTTTGAAGAAAGTATACAGAAACGCCGACCCTTGCGCCAGCTGCCCCGCGAAAGCAGCGACTGATATACCGCTGGCAACGACCCCGAGAGTCTCGGCCATGCTGTCGGGGAGATTTGCTGGCCCCCTCACAAGACAGACACAAGTTGTGGGAGAGGCGAGAGTAGGGAGGGGAGGCTCGACAGTACAGGTGATGTAGATTCAACTGGCAAGGAGAGGGCTGGCGCAGCCTATTATGGTGCTTGAGGAGTTCTTAGGTATTGAAAACGAGTTAAATGATTCCCAAGGCTGAGATTTGGGAGATGGTAAGGCTCACCAGGGTAACTGCCGGCTTTCTCGCTCGACAAATCGACTAGCAAAAATCCAACAGTAAGCTGGCTAGGAAAATAACTAGATCTCATGTCCTAGTGGTATAAATTGCAGTCCAGCAAACCTCGTCAGCGCGGTTGATTGTGGGAGCTCTCCTTGAAAGTAAATGCTCGAGACAGTCGGATTCGTGTGGCCAGAGACCTGAAATTTTGGGCGACTGGGGGCTCTTGAGTGCAGGCGTAGAACACCGCGGGCGTATTCTAGCGCGAACATAGCGAATAGAAAGCGAGTGCGAGGGAAGTTGTATTATTGTGAGGCGAGGCAGGGCATGAGTTTCGCTGCACGAGGCTGACTCGGCACCAAGCCAGCTTCGGTGGCTGCGTTGTCAACACCTTGCACTGCCCGACCTTCCACTTGCTGTAACGCAGCCTTCTCGCTACTCTCTTGACTTCCAATAAAGTGAAGCAAGCTGTCGCTAAATCATTCGTCGAATTCTGGACATGGAATTGTTCGGACATCGTAATTTTGCACTGTACGAGCAGATATCTCGCTAGCCCCTGTCTAGACTTGGTTCAGTCGCGATTCCAATCATTTGGGGTGTTTTGAACATGGACCACTGAAACCACTGAACAGTGCTCAGGGACGCTCAGTGAGGCTCAGTTCAGGTTCAGGGTAAAGCAGACTTCGCTCATCCTCTAGGATTAAACCATATTCCATGTAATATTATGGCAATTGGGTTTTTCGTTCACGATTACTCGTAATTTAGTGTACCTGATGTAAGGTTGGTATTATTTGACGACAAGGCGCTTACGTAAGCTACGCCCCTATTTAAACTCCATTGAACGTGCCTATTTCCTACCCTAAGCACCGATTTTCTGAGCTTGCAAGAGTATCGTCTCTATCCCCAGGTACCCTATACCAACGCTGAGGCAACCGGATATATCTCCATGCCCAAGTCTAGCGCTTTCCCGTTCCTATTCTGGAAGCTACGCAACGAAGGGACGAGACGAATTCTCCAATCAAACCGCAAGTGCTTCACCCATTGAAGTCAGCAATAACGCTTCTAGGCATCTCATACTTTCCAACACTCTTCCATGGCATGCTCAGACCAAAATATGCTGGGCCACCGACTTTCAATCCCATCTCAGTCTCGGTCCACAGTGGATGGGCAGGCATTCCAATAACGTTGACCTTGAGACCATATTTCAAGTCTTGAGATCCAATTGCTTCACCATCTTGACCAAGAATAGATATCAGGTCAGGCACGGTACAGATGATCTCTGTTTCTACGATTCCCTCTTCATCTGTGTATGCAGCGTACAGATACTCGTTCTGGAAGGGGATTTTTAGGCGTCGAGTGTCACCGCCTGCTGCTGACTCAAAGCCTTCCTCCTTCTCATCATCGGACAATGGTGCAATGATGCAAGCCCCCATGGTATATCCGGATTGGACATCGCGATGAACATCGATGACTTTCCCGGAGAACAACATCCGTCCTGGTGTCGTTTCAAACTGTAATGACAATTGATTAGGAAGCCAGTCCAGAAAACACTCTAGGAACACTTACGATTGCTTTCACATAGCTCGTCTTTGCCTTACGAGCTAGGTGTATAGCACGACCCAGATACCATGCCTGCGACACGGTATTAGGGACTGTATAGTCTCGGATTACTGGCCCGGGTAGTGGTCGTGCTGATATTGCTGTACCCAATCCAAGCTCGACAGCGATCTGTCGAAGCATTTTCTCGAGACGAGCATTGGAGTCAGCTTCCTATAGGCGGTGATTAACTAGTATGTGTGCCATAACGACGATATAACTCACCATAATAACTGAAACATTGCCGCATGCGTCTGAAATTGCGCACGGCGTGATCGGGAAGCCGTTGATATAAATTGTACCTGTTACAAAACAATCAAAGACCCGGCGTCAAAGAAAATGGTTATTCTGTTGCTTACTGTGCTCCATAGAAGGGTATGCTCGACCCATCCCGTCCGCATCGACAATGGGGATTTGATAATGTGCTCCTACAGAGAAAGCAGCCAAGCCATTCCCACCGCCGATCTCATCGGCGACTATTGCCTGGAAATCAGTATTCCCCATTACCTTGTTCACCTTGTCAATGGCTTTCTGAATCTCCCACCCGGCCGGGATTCTTTCGCCTGATACGCTTGGGGCGCCGTACCAAGACCCAAATACAACTAGGTCAGACTCTTTCAAAGCCTGAGGAGAAATGACTCTGATACTACCAAAGCCTTTTGTCCGTAGGGAGTCCAGACTTGCAATATATTCGCGGTAGGATGGTCCACCGCCGCCAGTACCCAGGACTCCAGTTCCTGATGCAATGAACTCCAGATCAACTTCTGAAAGAGACCAAATTCCATCTTTTACGTATGGGCGATATGATGGGATATCAATATTCATGGAGGGTTTGTTCGGGGCTTCTTTGACCTCCTGATTTACCATCGCCTTTCCTTCTTCTTCAACTTGTTCCTCTGAAAGATCGAATTGACTGACTTTGGGTGAGGTTTCTGGAGTATGGATGGGTGTCATCTCCAATGAAGTTTCCAGTCGTCCAACAGCCTTCACGATGAATCTTGTGGCTTTATTGGTGACGTATTGGAGCGGTATTTTGTCGATTGACACAATTTTTACATCTTCCTTGGCAGCACCCTTCCTGATGGCGAGGTCAACTGCTTTGGCCTTTACCCTCTGCAATATCTCTTTCTCATCTTGGTCCTGGAGGATCTCGATGGTATCGACTTCACCAGCTACCTTCGCAATCGCTGCTCCGACGGCATTAGCCGAGTCGTGATGTGGTGGTCGAATACAGGACACAACCCCATCTAACCCGTCTTGCACGAGGATAGATCCACCACCTACTAGAACCACCATAGGTGGATCAGGTGAGACTTTCATCTCTTCGATAACAGACTGGACCATTCGCTTGATCTCCGTACATGTATCGCTCACAAGTTGTGCCGGGATGTCCACCACCAACGTCGGGTTTCCGATATGGTGTTTTTTGCAGGCAACGATGATATCTGTTGCTGTCATAACTTTACCACCGAATACTAGGGCTTTGTTGGTAATGAGGTGCCCTACAGAATCAGGCCCTACGGCCACCTTTCCCCCAGGGTGATTCTGTTTGACTCTGCTCCCACCGCCCAAGCCGATCGAAGCAACTTCAGGCATGGAGAAAGCGGTTCTGACACCGCCGACCTCAACAAAACCTGAAGCTTGTCTGGGGAAGCCCGACGGCAAGAGTGCGCAGACATCGGTCGTTGTACCGCCAATATCCACGACAATGACTTGTTGCGATCTCGATTCTGACCTGTCCACGATTCGTGGCTTGTCTAAGCCAGCGAGGAACGCTGCGCCCATTGCACTATTCGTTGGTCCACTAGCAAAGGTCTTGATGGGGAATTTCAACGCAGAATCAATGTCGGTCAGAGTACCATCGTTCTGGCTAAGGTATAGAGGACACGTCAAACTCAATCGCACCATCGCTCTCCTGAAACCATTGATAGCCCTTTGGGCAACCGAGAGGATTGAAGCATTGAGGACCGTTGCGTTCTCCCTTTCGAGTAAACCAGGAGGTCCAATGTCGCGAGAGCACGTAATCGCCAGGCTTGGATCCAAGTCGAGCATTATGCTTTTGCACCGTTCTTCCTGAAGGCCGTCATAGTCCAGTGGTGAGAAGACGCCCACTAGGGCGACCGCCTTGATACCAGCACTCGTGATCATTTCGGTAACGGTTTCGATTTGCTTTGCATCAAGTTCTTGAATTTGCTTGCCGTCAATATCGAAGCCGCCATTCACATAGGAGACTCCGCCATCAACGATCTTCCTCAAGCGGACAGGGAAGTCCGAGAAGGGCGGAATCTGTCTAGTGTAAGGACCGCAGAGCCGCACCACAGCGACTTTGCTGAGTCGCCTTTCGTCGGCTTCAACGACGGCGTTCACGAAGTGGGTCGTTCCAATGGTCACGCTCAGTACCTCCGATCTTGGAATGTTGGATTTGGCGAGCACGTCTTCTATGACATCGTAGATGCCACTTGTGATGTCGGCAGTGGTTGGCGATTTTGAGGACGCGAGCACCCCGCGTGACGGTGAGTCCAGGGCGGTGACATCGAGGATTGCAGAGTCGGTGTTGGTCCCTCCAACGTCCACTCCTATTCGGTACATTATTGCTGTCTCCTGCCAATGTTGTGTTTGTGAGTTTCAAGCATGGTTGTTTGCGACAGCAGATGCACTCAGTCTACCTGAAACTTTCAATTTGTCGAAACTGCTTCGCCCAGTCCCAGCATTCGTAAACGCAATCCTTAACAACAGACTCGGTGTGCATCCATTGAAGTACCCATGCCAGGTATCAAGCAAGTTGAAACACGACTTCGATAAATATTCTCCAACCGTGACGAATTTGCGGAAATGTCCGATACCTCTTATGTGGATGGACAACTGGTCGGGGAGTTTCAAAATAAGCCACGGAAATTATCAGGCTACGTGGGTTTGTGGAGATTCGAGAACTGAAGCCATAGGACCTGCTATGAATCGCTGAGAGCTACATGTTATCCTTAGCCCCGGGCTAAAGGGAGGTTCCTTATTCAAGATAAGGATTCAACCCGGTTAACCCTAGTACATATGCGAATTAGGTAGTAATGGTCACTCCATTGAATCCTGGACAGAGATACCATTCTGTGGTCGCTTAACTAAACCAGTGGATCCATGGACTGCATGCAGTTCGCTGTAACGCAATCAATCACCTGTTGATCTTGTCCGTCAATGGCAAAGGTTCGGAATCGTTCGTTGTTTAGTGGTAGAAATTGGGAATCTTTCCTTCTCTCCTTGTTGCTTCCTTGCAGGCAGGCACACATATCTGGAATCAACCTGCCTTGCATCTGAATGTGAGGCTGTCCCGTTATGAGTCTAAACCGCCATCTCACACAGTCATCTTTATCAAGTATAGCACATACCCCACCTGCCTCCGCCGTAGCGAGATCGAGGGGTTGATATTCCGACTCACGGCACTCACCTTGTAAAGAAGGCAGATAGCTCCGTCGAGTAGCCCGGCGAGGGAAAGCGACTGTCGATACCCAATAACTTCCCCGCCTCACACTCTTCGAATTCGAAGAAATGAACCAACTCCTGACAAGGCTCCAAGTCAAGTCTAAGGTAGAGGTGACGCGATGGATCAACGACGACATTAAGCCGATCGAAGCGGGCCGTCGGACCTGGTCGTTTTGGACTTTTCATAATTACTGTGCGTGATTCGACAGAGCAGGAACACACACTCTTCTTCTTTTAGTCCTTCGTCTCCTCATACTGGGAATAGGGGTCCTGATCAACTCCAACATCTCGACGTATTTCACGGGAAGTGCACTTATCGCGCTTGGTTTGAATTGGTGGCAGGCAATTATCAGTAAGTTTTGGAACCTATTGAAGGGGGATGCGAGATATAGATCCCAGGGTGTAGGTTAGCGACGATTTGGCTGAGGAGATCCGTGGACCTTAGGCATTGTCGTCGGGAACATTCTCGCAACGGTATGCGTTTTGCTCAATTCGGTACCGGGTGGATATTATCACAGTAAGTCATTCCACTGGCTCGGGCAGATGGGTATCAAGTTCTAACCTTTGGGGCTTGTGCTGCACTTGTGATTAGTTGGCTTTCCGGTCGTCAATCGCTATGTCTGGGGAATGTACGGTAGTCAGTTTGTCATCTGGAACAGAATATTTCTCTCCTTGGGTAAGTGACCTGGATGTACCTTGCAAGGTCTCTTGAATCTCTAATGATATATGTTAGTCTGGTGAGTCTGGGCCTCAGAAGCTCGATCACGAGGTGTGAGTCTAACTTGAGACCTTCAATGGTATGGATTCCAGGCTTGGGTTGGCGGCGAATGCTTTTATGTCATCATGATGTCTTTGGACCCCCGAGTTGAGGAGCATATTCCAAACCACATCCCAGAATCAACGGGGATGACGACGGCCCAATTCGTCGCCTACATTATCTTCAGCATCGTCTCCCTACCTGTGATCTGGATCCGACCACACAAACTGCAAAAGTTCTTTTACGTCGCCAGCGCGACTATCCTCATCTTCTTCGTGGTCCTGCTGATTTGGGCACTAGCAACAATGGGTTCGGCAGGCTTTGGTGACACATTATCTAGTGCTACACCCGCGGGTGCGCCTGATGGTCCGGGAGTCGGATGGATGATGGTCTATGGGATTATTTCGACTATTGGGTCAATTGCAGCGGGGATTCTGAACCAGAATGATTACTCCCGTTTTGCACGGCGGCCACGTGATGCCATATTGGGGCAGGCAGTTTCCTTCCCGTTATTTGGCATTCTCTCTTCCATCATCGGTATTTTGGTGACAGCAGCCACTCAGCAGCGCTTTGATGCCCCGCTGTGGAACCTACCGGATATTTTCACTAGCTTGATTCAGCAGAGTCCCGGGTCGGGAAGGACAAGGGCTGCGGCATTCTTTGCTGGACTAGCACTTGTCGTCAGCCAGATTGGCGTCAATGTTCCAGGAAATGCACTTTCTGGAGGTTTCGATCTCGCTGCCACATTTCCGCAGTACATCAATATTCGGAGAGGGGCATATATCACGGCTGTAGCGAGCACAGCCGTGAATCCATGGCGGTTGGTCAACACTGCTACCATTTTCTTGGCAGTACTCTCCAGCTATGCAGTTTTTCTTGGGCCAATGGTGGGCTTGATGGTCGCGAGTTATTTCGTCGTCAATAAGAGGAAGATTTGCGTGCCAGATCTGTACATCGGCAATAGGACCAGCATCTATTGGTATAGTTGGGGCGTCAATTGGAGGGCTCCGATCGCGGTGAGTTTCCGTTTGGAGAGTCCTCTATCATACCTCTCATCATGGACTTTGGAATTGACTCATATACTTCCGCTTTCTAGTGGCTTGTTGGGACTGTGCCATGTATACCAGGATTCGTTGCGGCGGTGAATTTCTCAGTCACAGTATCCCTGGGGCTCAGTCGGATTTATTATGTAAGTATCGGATCAGGGGGTATCATATTTGTCCTACAGCGTTTGACCGAGTAGCAGATGTCATTTGTTGCGGGGTTCGTCATCAGCGGCACCACGTATGTGGTTCTTCATCTCATCTTCCCAGCGCAGAAGGTGAGGCATTTTGTCGAAGATACCACGACAACTTCGGCGATGTTGGTGCGCTCATACAGACTGAGAATTGACGGTGCTGCGGATGAAGCTGAAGCCTATGATAGAGAAAGTCAAGGGATGAGAGCAAAGGACCATGGTGAAACGTTTGAAGTAGGGAGGGTCAGCGCTCCAGGTGAGAAGACATAAAATCTGTTCGTCGCCTGGCAATACTCGCGCCGGGAAACAGGATGATTTCAATGGCTCAAGGAGTTAAGATTGTGGGCAAAGGGATTTTCCTTGATTTTGTTTCGGCGCAATTGCTTAGCGGGCCTCAATGTAAACCGGACGTTTCGCGAAACCACCAATGGCGTTAAATGAGACCTTCTTCCGAGGTCTATGTTGGACACCACTGGCCGGATTTGTCACGTATTCTGCAGCATTCCAGATAGCCCTCGCGCTTTTTTGTGGGACTCGCATGCCTAACAAACCACTCCTTTCGAAGGGAGGAGCAGCTCTATTGACAACATCCCGAAAGTGGTTTGGATGGCTCGGACGAGGCTGGCAGATAACTACATGGGTATAGTTTGCTGTTTGCTTAGTTTGCTTAATTTGCTTAATTTGCTTAGTTTGCTCCGCCAAGACACCTAGCGCGCGTTCGCTGAGCAACAGCTCCGGTTCGTCACTGGTCGGTAGCGGCTGCCAACACAGTGAGGGCCAGCGAAAGTGAGGTATACGTCAACGTTCTCTTGTCAACCCAACCAACTCTGCAGTTAAGCACGGCTCTGGTATAGAGCGCTGCGAGTCTGGCGCGTCGGTACACCATTGTCTGACGTCTTCCTCCCATCTGTCCACAAATCATCCTATTGACAATACTTCTGCACCGCTGGTCATTCCGCCTGGTGCAGCCTTCCAAGCCCGTATCCTGCCAAAGCCACTGAGCCTCCAATTTCACAGCCTCTTTGCGCAACCAACCCGGCTGTGGCTGTGATTTTGTTTGCCCACCGGTTTTTGTCCAACATGTCCTTATAGTCCTCATGCCAGCATTGCGTCTCTTTTTTACCGTCGCCGCCTTCCCCATCCTCACCGACCACTTTGAACAATCTCCGTATCAAATCAGCGGGACCTCTCGGAAGGACCGCGCTTGCACCCCTCTACTATACCAGCATCCTTCTCTCCTTAACACTGCGGGAGTCTGAAACATATTGGTAAACATGGAGAAGATCGTGAAAGGTGCCACAAAGATCAAGGTAACTTCAAAGACCCGAGAGCCCGTCAACAGTTGACTGATGGTTTCTTGGACAGCTTGCGGCCCCCAAGTCCAAATATGTCGAGGCGATCCTATCTGCAACGAACGGGGGCGAATCTGGTGTTGCTGAGGTCTTTCGAACACTGCAACTACGTCTAAGAGATTCGACATGGACGATCGTTTTCAAGTCTCTGATTATCGTTCACCTTATGATTCGGGAGGGGCAACCCGACATTACTTTGAGATACATATCAGACTCGCCGAAAAGATTAGCCATCAGCAGCTTCACAGAAGGTAAGAGCAGTGTATAGACACGGTAACTTTTATAGTTTGTCTCTGATGGCGAGGTAGTGCAAACGCAAGGAATTAATATTCGGCGATACTATGAATATCTAAATGAGCGAGTCCGTGGCTATCGTGACACCAAGACCGACTTTGTCCGCGCTGGAGTCGGCAGGATGAAGAGGTTGACAATCGACAAGGGCTTGTTGAGACAAACTGAAATTGTTCAGGACGAGATTGAGGCCCTGATCCGATGCGATGTAAGTCGAGAATGCCAACGCAACTCCGACCTGCTAAACCATAGACAGTTCCTTGGAAACCACGATCCGGATAACGAGATCACGTTGACTGCTTTCCGACTTCTAACTCTTGACCTCCTTGAGTTGTATCGGGTTATGAATGAGGGCACTATTAATGTCCTGGGTAAGGACTCGCTGATTCGTTTGAGGTACGTACTAGCTAACTGCGGTTCCAGAGCATTATTTCGAGATGTCCCGTCCAGATGCGGAGAGAGCATTGAATATCTATAAGACTTTCGGTGCGCAAACGGCACAGGTTGTTCAATACCTCAGTGTTGCTCGGCAGTACGAATCATCAACACGCTTGGAGGTACCTAAGCTAAAGCACGCCCCGACAACGCTGACTTCCTCGCTTGAGGATTACCTCAATGATGCCGATTTTGAAATGAATCGAAGGCAATATCTCGCTCAACAAGAGGCCAAGAGAACTGGAAAGCCAGTAGTTTCTGTCAAAGCGCCAACTCCCTCTGATAGGCCTGCAGAAGTAAGGCAGGCTGCCGCTTCTGCATCTCAACCACCCTCATCTCAGACAAAAGGGCCGGCTCCCGATCTCATGGACTTCTTCGAATCCATTGAGCAGAACCAACAACCAATGGCCCAATTCAATAACAATACACAGCCGCAGCCGGATTATCAGCAGCAACAACAGCAGTTTTTGCTTCTTCAGCAGCAGCAACAACAACA
>Ga0105239_10000792_pt1 | contig 44891 bp, 45 predicted proteins | sample KBSC44metaG_FD_92761 | JGI IMG/M metagenome (GOLD analysis project Ga0105239, IMG submission 92761) | Corn rhizosphere microbial communities from Kellogg Biological Station, Michigan, USA - KBS C4-4 metaG | ecosystem: Host-associated > Plants > Roots > Rhizosphere > Soil | place: Michigan, USA...
CACGCTGGTAGGCGGATTCGATCGCACCGATCTCGGCGCTGACCGACGCCTGGCTGGCGGCCGCGGCGTCGGGGTTGGTGTCCACGGTTGCTGTCATGCTGTGCACGTTATCGACTCCTCGATGCGGCGAGAAAGGCTAGACTTCCGCTCAGCGGAAAGGATGGTGGCGTGGCCGGAAACTCGTCCGCCCCGGGCGTCACCGTGGCGTCGCGTTTGCTGGACATCGTGAGGGCCTTCGACGAACGGCATCGCAGCCTGACGCTGTCCGACCTGGCCGAGCGCGCGGGCCTGCCGATCGCCACGGCGCATCGCCTCACCGCCGATCTGGTTGCGAATGGGGCCCTGGCCCGCCGCCCCGACGGGCGATTCGTGGTCGGCCGGCTGATCTGGAGCGCCGGACTGCTGGCTCCGGTCGAGGGCAGACTGCGCCAAGTGGCCGAACCCTTTCTGCACGACGTGTACGCCGCGACCATGGCCACCGTGCACCTCGCGATACGCGACGACGACCAGGTGCTGTACGTCGAACGCATGATGGGCCGAGCGTCGGTGCCCATCGTCAGCACGGTGGGCAGCCGCCTCCCCATGCACTGCACGGGAGTCGGCAAGGTGCTGCTGGCCCATGCACCCGCGGACGTAGTCGAGAGAGTGTTTGCCACGCTGGTGCGGATCACCCCGTACACCGTCGTCAATCCGTCGGTGTTGTCGGCGCAACTCGAACGGGTCCGGCGGGACGGCGTCGCCACGACGACGGAGGAGATGTCGCTTGGCGCCTGCTCGCTGGCCGTACCGGTGGTGCGAATGTCCGACGACGCCGTGGTGGCCGCGATCGGCGTCGTGGTGCCAACGCTGAAACGCGACCGCCAAAGACTGCTCGGCGCCCTGCAGGTCGCCGCCCGCGGCATCGGCCGCTTGCTGTGACGTGCAGGGCGCCATCTCAGTACTCGTTCAGCGATCGACGAGTACCCGCGCGGGGTTGGGCGTCTGGCCGCCCAGCTCTGCGGTTGGCACGTCCTTGGTCTCCTTCGCCGTGAGCGCCGAGAGCGTCGCGATGACACAGACGACGGCGGTGAAGATGCTGATCACGACCCAGCCGCCTTCCTTCACGCCACCGAGCGCGGTGACGATCGCGGGCGCGAAGCCCGCAACGAGGAACCCCAGCTGCGTCCCAATCGCCAAACCGGAGAAGCGCACTCGGGTGGAGAACATCTCGCCGTAGAAGGACGGCCAGACGGCGTTGGCGGCGGCGTATCCGAACGAGAACGTGGCGATTGCCAACGCGAACATCAGAAGGTCGTTGCCACTGGTCATCGACAGCAGGTACAGGGGCATCAGGGCCGCCGACGACAGCGCGCCGTAGATGTACACCGGCTTGCGGCCGATCCGGTCGGCGAGCTTGCCGAACATCGGCTGGGTACCCAGTGCCACCAGGTTCGCGACCACGACGAGCCACAGCGTCTCGTCCGAGTCGAGGCCCATCTTCTTGCCGTAGGCGATGGCGAGATTGGCGAACACCGTGGAGACCGCGGCGATGAAGGCGCAGAAGACGACACGGATCACGTCACGCCAGTGGTTGCGCAGCAACGGCATCAGCGGCATCCTGGCGATGGTTCCCGTGGCCTTGGCCTCCTCGAACTCGGGCGTCTCGTCGAGTCGGCGACGGATGAAGTAGGCGACGACCACGACGACGGCGCTGAGCCAGAACGGAACCCGCCAGCCCCAGGAGTACAGCGACTCGTCGGGGAGCGCCACGATCGGGATCACGACGAGCGAGGCGAGGATCAGCCCGCCCTGGGTGCCGGTCAGCGTCCAGGAGGTGAAGAATGCCCGCTGGTCGTCGGGCGAATGCTCCAACGTCAGGGAGCTGGCGCCGGCCTGCTCGCCTGCTGCCGAGAAGCCCTGCAGCAGACGACATGCCACCAGGAGCACGGGTGCGAACGCGCCGACCGTCGCGTACGTCGGCAGACAGCCGATCGCGAACGTCGACGCGCCCATGAGGAGCAGCGTGAACATCAACACGTTCCTGCGCCCGATCCGGTCGCCGAAGTGCCCGATCACGAACGCCCCGACCGGCCTGGCGACGTAGGCGACCCCGAGCGTGGCGAACGACTGTGCCAGCGCGACGGTCTCGTCACCCGCAGGGAAGAAGATCTTCGGAAACACCAGAGCGGCAACGAAACCGAACACGAAGAAGTCGTAGTACTCGACGGCGCTGCCCATGAAACTGGCGAGCGCGGCCTTCTTCGGCGTCCGTTCCGGTGTGCCTGCAGGCACACCGTTGGGCGGATTGCTATCGGTGACGCTCATGGGTTCCTCCTAGTGTCCTTCTGACGTGGATTCGGCGGGTTGGAGTTGCGAAAAACGGGTCGAGTTCACCCAGCGAGGCTGCGGAAGTGCCGCGACATGCGGTCGGCGTCCGGGGCGATCCCGGTGATCAGTTCGAAGGCGATGGAAGCCTGGTGTACGGCCATGTGACCGCCGTCGAGCGAGCGGCAACCGGCCGCGCGGGCGGCCGTCAACAGGGCGGTGTTCACTGGCCGATAGACGATGTCGGCGACCCACAGACCGGGGTGCAGAAGTGTTGCGTCGAAGGGAATGCCGGGGTGGTCGGCCATTCCGGTCGGGGTGCAGTGCACGACGCCGTCGCTACCGGGAAGCAGGACCGACAACTTGTCGAATGCGGATGCGTCGACGCGCGCGTGCGAATGCCTGGAGGCAAGGTCGCGCGCCAACACGGTGGCGCGGTCCACGTCCACGTCGACCACGGCGAGGTGTTCGACACCCAGGTCCAGCAGTGCGTGTCCGACCGCGGCGCCCGCTCCCCCGGCGCCAAGCAGGACCACGTTGGTGACGTCGGCTCCCGGCAGCCCTTCTGTGAAACCCGTGGTGAAGCCGGGGGCATCGGTGTTGTAGCCGACCACCCTGTCGTCGCCGAAGATCACGGTGTTGACCGCACCGAGCGCCGCGGCGGCGTCGTCGAGATCGTCGAGGTGTGGGATCACCAGCTGCTTGCACGGATGTGTGACGTTCAGCGCGTCGTAGCCGAGGGTCCGCGCCCACTCGAGGATCTCCCCGATCCGTTGGGGCGCGACGCCGACGGCGTTCAGGTCGATCGTTCGGTAGACGTAGTCGAGCCCGTGCGCGCGACCCTCCGCCATGTGCAGGGCGGGCGTCAACGACGGGCCGACGCCCTGTCCGACCAGACCGACCAAGTAGGGGCTGTGTACCACGCTGCACCGTCCTCGCAATGTACTAACTAGTACGTACATTCGAAGTAGAGCACTGTGGCCCAGGTCTCGTCAAGAGGTTGGTGTGAGCTGGTTCGCCCTTCAGTGCGTGGTGAGCCAGCCGACGACCACGTCGCCGATCATTCGGCGCAGGTGCGCGCGCTGTCCGACCTCGGTGAAGTCGACATCGAAGAGGAACCCGAACGTGTAGCGGTTGGCAACGTGGAACACGCAGTACGAGCTGATGAGGATGTGGACGTCAAGGGCGTCGACGTCGGTGCGGAAGACCCCCTTCTCGCGTCCGCGGGCGAGGATCTCGTCGAGCACCGAGATCGCGGGCCGCGACTGCGTGCGCAGGGAGTCCAGGCGCCCGATGTACTCGCCGCGATGAATGTTCTCAATCGAGACCAGTCGGATGAAGGCCTGGTGGTCGAGATGGTGATCGAACGTCAGCTCGGCCAGCCTGCGCATGGCCACCACCGGATCGATGTGATCCACCTGTAGTCGCTGCTCAGCCTCGCGGATACCACGGTAGGCGTTCTCAAGGACCGCCATGTAGAGCTGTTCCTTGCCGCCGAAGTAGTAGTAGATCATCCGCTTCGTGGTGCGGGTGCGCTCGGCGATCTCGTCGACCCGCGCACCCGAGTAACCCGACTCGGCGAACACCTCGGTGGCCACGGCGAGCAGCTCGGCGCGGGTCCGTTCCGCGTCGCGCTGGAGCTCGGGACGCGGAACGCTGCTCACCTTGGCGAGCTTAGTGGGGTCCGTGCGGATTTCGCGCCAACCTTCCGGATTAAGTAACCATTCGGTACATTGCCTTTCGAAAGGGGGCGCTCGTGTTGACGTCCATCGCCACCGTTTCGATCAGTGGAGCACTCACCGAGAAGCTCCATGCGTGTGCCGCCGCCGGATTCGACGGCGTCGAGATCTTCGAACCCGACGTCATCGCCAGCGACCACAGCCCCGAGGAGATCCGCGCGCTCGCGCAGCGCCTTGGCTTGACGCTGGACCTCTACCAGCCGCTGCGCGACATCGAGGGCGTCGACGAGGACACGTTCGCCGAGAACCTTCGTCGCGCGGAGGCGACGCTCACCACCGCCCGACGACTCGGCATCGGCACCATCCTGGTGTGCAGCAACGTCGCGACCGCGACCGTCGACTCGGACGAGGCATCCGCCGACCAGTTGCGCCGGCTTGGCGACCTGGCGGCGAGATACGACATCAAGGTCGCCTTCGAAGCGCTGGCCTGGGGCCGGTTCGTCGACGACTACCGCCGTTCCTGGGCGATCGTCGAACGGGCCAATCACCCGCACGTGGGGCTGTGCCTGGACAGCTTCCACGTACTGTCGCGCGGGCACGACCCCGCGGCCATCCGGGAGATCCCCGGCGAGAAGATCTTCTACCTGCAGCTCGCCGACGCGCCCGCCCTCACCATGGACGTACTGTCCTGGAGCCGTCACCATCGGCTCTTCCCTGGTGAGGGCAGTTTCGACCTGGCGACGTTCGTCGCGCACGTCCTGTCGACCGGCTACGACGGTCCGCTTTCCCTCGAGGTCTTCAACGACACGTTCCGGCAGACCGACCCCACCCGCACCGCGGTACACGCCTTGCGGTCACTGGTGTGGTTGCAGGACAAGGTCGCCGCGTTGCAACCTCAGCTGGTCAGCGGCAGGTTGCGCGAGGTCGCTGAGGCCAAGCCGCCCAACGGTTTCGACTTCGTCGAGCTCAAGGCCGAGGACACCAGCGGCGTCGAGATCCTCTTGGAACAACTCGGCTTCACGCCGAGCGGGCGGCACCGCACCAAACCGGTCAGCCTTTGGGTGGCCGGCGAAGCCCGCGTGGTCCTCAACGAACAACAGGCCCGCGACGTCGAGCCACACGTGTCGGCGATCGGTTTCGCGGTGCCCGACGCGACCGCGACCTCGAACCGGGCAGCCGACCTGATGGCGCCCAACGCCTACCGCCGCACCTACGCAAGCGAACAGGAACTGCAGGGCGTGGTGGCCCCCGATGGCACCGAAATGTATTGGGTCACCGCCACGCAAGGGCAGGCGCCGGGCTGGGTCGCCGAGTTCCACGACGGCATGGTGCCCGTCGAGTCACCGGTGCGCGGAATCGATCACGTCAACCTGCTGCAGCCATGGCAGCAGGCCGACGAGGCAGTCTTGTTCCTTACCAGCGTCTTCGGACTCGAAGCCGACGCGCCCGCCGAGGTCCCCGGTCCGACCGGGCTCGTCCGCAGCCAAGTCATGCGCACCGCCGATGGTTCGATTCGGCTGCCGCTCAACGTCGCCCCGCACGTCCTCGATGGCTCCGAGGTACCGCAGCACGTCGCATTCGCCTGCAGTGACGTCGCGAGCCTGGCCCGCGCCGCGCGTGCGCGGGGCCTCCAGTTCCTGCCGGTGCCGGACAACTACTACGACTACGTCGCGGGCCGCTTCGGCGTGGACGCGGCGACGGTGGCGGAGCTGCGCGAGCTGAACCTGCTGTACGACCGCAGTCCAGACGGCGAGTTCGTGCACTTCTACACCCGCACGGTGGGTTCGGTGTTCTTCGAGTTCGTCGAGCGGCGAGGGCATTACGACGGCTACGGCACCGACAATGCCCCGATCCGACTGGCTGCCCAACGCGCCGTGCACATGGGTGCAGCGGGATCGTGATCAACCCTGGCGCGGTGGCCGCGACTGCCAGCCGCTCGTCGGCAGCAATTCGGCTGCGGCCTCTCTGAGGCGGTTCTTCTGGAGGTTTCCGGTAGCCGGTGTCGATCAGGTCACCTTAAACATGAACTGGCAGTGTGAGCGAAAGGCGATAACCGCCACCATCCAAGTGCTCGGTTCGTATCGACCCGCCAAGAAGCTCGGCCCGTTCACCCAACCCCAGTTGTCCGTTTCGAGCGCTTGGCAACCGGTCCGGTGCACGCGATGGCCTGGAATTGGTGAGGACAAGAGTGATGCTCCGAGCATCAATCTCGAGATCCAACGACGCAGTGGAGCCGGCGGCATGCTTGGTGATATTCGTCAGACCCTCCTAAACCGTCCGATATATCGTGCGCTGCACTGCCGCTGAGGGTTTGATCGAATTATGGTAGTGGACAGTGACCTTGGTCTCGATCCCCGATGCCGCTATGCGTGCTTCCACATCGCCGATACCCGGCTGCGGCGTCAGACCCGGCGCCTGGCCATCCGAAGAGCGGAGAACTCCGACCATGTCGCGGAGCTCGTCGAGTGTTTGCACACTCAATGTCCTGATGGTGCGGGCAGTCTGAACGGTGGCCGCGTTCGGGGCGGTCACCCGCAGTGCGCCTGCTTGCACGGCGATGAGGCTCACCCGATGGGATACCACGTCGTGCATTTCCCGGGACAAGTTGACGGCTCCGCAGGTGTCAGGGCACCCCACATGCCCCATCTCTCCTGGGTCTGCACGGCGAAGTCTCGGCAATCCTCGATCACCGGGCATGATCGGCAGATCCTCTTGGCAAGGTCGACGGCTGCGAGCCACGCCTCGCCCCGCACCGTGTCGGGAAAGAACGTCCCGACGGAGTAGTCGCGGCAGCTGCCCTGCAACTGTCACGCCCACTCCTCTTCTTGGGGCAGCGGCTGTTTGACCGATCGATCCCGTCGTACCGATGGTGCACGCACGTCGACTTCGGCCACCAAAGGCCCCAGGCGTCCGGCACGGCGATATCGGAGGGTGCGTGGCCAGCGGGGTGACTCCGACGTCCATGTAGCGGAACAACTGTAGCCGCGAAAGTAGCTGGTGCAATTCGTCGTTCGACTCGGCGTCGAATATCGAGACGTTGGCGCACCCCCCGACGATGCGCCAGATGCGGAGCCGCTTTCCATCGCGCTGAAGGCCCAGCGAGTAGGCCTTCTCCCTGGCGCACCCGTTACGTTAGGCATCTTCTAGAAAGGCGGCAGGCGCAAATCTGCCACGGCGAAGGAGAATTGTGCTTTGCACGAACGAGATTACGAGGAACACAGAGATGGCTGCCAGCGCGAGATACGTCCCCGTCGAGGCTTGTAACATCGAGGCGATCAAGGTTATACCAGCGGCCACAACTCCGATGCTGGCGGCTACGATCAACAGGACGGGGTTCTTGTCCCGGCGCCGGAGCCAGCCAAATGCGCCGAGACAGATTGTGGCCGACATGATTGACGTGATTAGGCCCTGCGCGCTCCCGATCCACACGAACACCGGTAGATACTCAGGCACGCCATCGTGGGCGAGGAATCTTCCGGTCAGATGCACGACCACTACCAGCACGGCCATCCAGGCCACCTGTAGCGCCATACCGACTACCGGAATATTGCGCTTTCGGCTGACGATGGTGAAGACCGCCGGCAGTCGACCGTCGCGCGCCAGGGCGAATAGGCCACGGCTGCCGTACACGGCGCCGGCCACACACAGCGAGAAGTCATCCAGCATGAGCAATATTGTGAGCAAGTGGACGAGCCACGATGCACCGAAAGATCCGGGTGCCGCCAAAGCCAGCAACGGAAAGGTGTGGTCGGCGATCGCTGCACTATCCATGCCGAATCCAACCACCTGAGCGTACGCGACGACGACGTAATAGACAGCCATGAGGCTCACGGTGATCAGCATCGCCCGGGGAATCGAGCGCTTTGGATCCCGCGTCTCTTCGGACAAATTCTGCGCCGAATCGTATCCGCCGAAGATGGAAAGCCCGAAAAGCATGCCCCAGAAGACTCCCAGCCAACCGCTGCCCGAGGAACTGGGCAGCAGGGGGGCTGTCGCCGACACGTCACCGCGGCCGAGTACCTGAACTATCACAAGGATCGAGAACGAGATGATCGTTAGCATCCCTACTGATGCCAGCGCAAGCATGGCTCGGCTGGAGAATTCGACTCCGAAAGAGACTGCCACACCGATCGCCGCTACGAGGCCCAGGCTGATCACCCACCAAGGGATGTCGATTCCGAATTGGGTTCTCAGATCGTCCGACACGTAACCGCCGAATATGAGGGGTGTGAGAGGTCCAAAAACGACGGCAACGTAGTTCAGCGTCCCGAAGGCGGTACCGGCGCGGTCGCCGAAGGAACGACTGATGAACACGTAGGACGACCCGGTGTTCTCGAGGTGCCGCGAGAATCTTGACAGGGTCCAGGCAATTCCGAACGTAGCTATGGCGGCCAACAGCATCGACAACGGGGCGGCGCCCCCGGCCCCTGTGCCCATACCCACCCCCACGACAAGGGGCATGAAGGTCAGTGCGCTGTCTATCGGAGCTGTATTCGCTAGGGCCTGCGCGACGACGCTGGGAACGCCTAGCCGGCGGCCGCCCAGGGACGCCTTCGAAGTTTGCTGTGAATCAACGTTTTCCTGTGAATCAACGTTCGTCAATTTTGAACTCCGCTGAGCTTGACCCGGGAGGCGCGACGCGCCTGTGGCCGTCGAACCGCCGGGGAAATGGAACTGGGATCCTGCGACTGCATTTGTGTGAGTTCGATTATCGGACGACGCATCCGATATACGTTCAGAAACTATGACGCACACCACTTGATCTGTCAACTCGGTATCAAGTCACACCTGATGGGCTCGCGGAAGCAGGTGAAATTCCCACCGGCACAGGCGACATGCGCAGAGCCTCAACCGTGTTGCCATGCCAATCTCGGGCCCGCCCAGGCGGTCCCGCGTGCCGATCAAGGGTCGACGGTGCGCGAACCGGCGGGAATTCGGACGTGCATACCGAGCAGACGGTCGTGGAGGTAGTTGGCCGGGGCGCTTGTGCGTGCAGGCGTCGGCGCATTGCGAGCGGAGGCTCGGTGACGAACCGTGGCGGGACCGCGCACCCGACTGCTACTCACGCCTACGGCAGCGAGAACAGTGTTGGCCGTCGCTAACGGTGACCATGTCGGCATCACCGATGGTGGTGATGGCGCCGTGATGAGAAACGGCCCCGCCCGGTGCGGTGAGCGGGGCCGTGGTGGTCTCGGTGACGGGATGGTCGTCGGGGTGAGGTAGTGGTCTAGATTGCGCGAGTTTCGTTCAGTCTGTTGCTGTTTCGCTGATGGCGATGCGCGCGGCGTTCTCCCCGACGATGGAACGCCCGGCGGCGAACGGTGATTCGGAGTCCAAGTCGTGGTTGGTCCGCAGCCGGATCGCTTCGAGTTGGCGGGTGTCGAGCAGGTGGGCCTCGTCGAGGACCAGCACGGGGTTGCGACCGCGTTCGGCGTGTTCGGCGGCCAGGGCGTCGGCGGCTTGGGGTGCCAGGCGGGCGGGTGAGAAAGACCGGGGCGTGCCCGACGGTGGCCACGATGTGGGCGAGCATGCCGCGCACTCCGATGGTGAGGTTGGACAGGCAGATGATGACGTGCCGCGCCGGTCTAAGGCGATGGCGGAGCTAGTTAATCGTCTCGCGCTGACTCGGAGCCGAAACCCGACTGCCGGGCCAGGCTGGGAGGAAACTGGATGTGCAGATTTCGATCCGCGCACCTGCTGCGCTCTGGGACACGTCGGTCCCGCCTCCCGGCTACTTCGACCCTGCGCGCTCGAAATCAGTCAGGGAATGGGTTGGTGCGCACGTACATTCCGCTGTGGTAGATCAGAGGCGGTGATGGTTCGGTGCTCTCTTCGGAATGAGTGTCGGTCACCAAGCCAAGGACCAAAGTGGAATCGCCCGCTGGGATCAACCGGTGAAGAGCCACACGCAGCCAATGTGCCGTACCGTGCAAGAGGGGCTCTCCACTCGCAAGCGACGACCATTGCGCGGTGTCGGCGAACCGCATATCGGCATTCTTGGAGAACCTGTTCGCGAGTTCCCTTTGCTGCTCACCAAGGAGATGTACCAACACCGATTTTGCGGAACGCAATGCCGCCAAGCTGGAGGATGTGTTGGTGATGTTGAACGAAATCAGGGGAGGACTCAACGACAACGAGGTGAAGGACGTCGCGGTGAAGCCGACCGGCCCGGATGCCGATGACAAGGTGATGATGGCGACGCCCGCGGGATGCCGGCGCAAGGCGGTTCGGTAGCTGACGGGGTCGACGCCGGATAGGTGCGTCCCAGCGCGCGGCGATTCATGGGCAGGATTGGACATCGCGGCTCCTCCTTCGCAGGTTAATCACGACGACCGGCTTCCGGAAACGTGGTCCACGGAAAGTGTGGCCCAGCAGCCTATTTCGGCCTTACGGGTTGCGTGGGTCGACAGGGTCAGTGGACGAATGAGCGTATCGCGCATCGAAATCGAAACCCTTTGCTTGGAGTAGGAGCAGGGTTTCATTGACGATACGAACAAAGCCTCCAGGGATCGTGAGCGGCACGAGCATCACGCCGTTCGCTACGTCGGCGGCATAGATGTCAGCAATCATCCCGGCAAGGCCACTTGCAGTCCCCACGTAGAGGACCGATCCTGGCACACCGCGACCCGTTGTCGCGCGCTCCAGCTGGTCCAAGGCATCGAACGCTGATCTGTTGCTGTGCTCGATCACCGCCTCAACATCGAGCAGCACTGTTGCGGCTGCAGGGTCTCGGCCTTGTCGTTCTTCGGCGAGGCGGATTTGCCTGGTCTGGCGCTGCGCATCTCGAAGGTCGGTTGCCTGAATTCGTACGATCGTGGACACGTGCGACGCCCAGACCTCGGCCGGCCGGCCGATCCAAACATCACCCGAGTCAACGGGCGGTGCTGTCTCAGTCGCCAACGGGTAGTGCTCCGGCGGGAGATTGATCCCGAACGCCAAAGGGCCTGCGGGCGGCGCCAAGAGGTCGACACGAAGCGGATGGCAAGAGCGCTCACCGCCGGCATGATGAGGTCGGACTGCAATCTCGGGTGGATGGGCGGTTCCCGACTTCATTGACCGCTCCGTGGTGAGCAATCGCAATCTCGAGCCTTTGCCGAAGCGCTTCTGCGAGTGTGGGATTGGCCCGGATACCGTCTAGCCCGGCCGAGGTCGGGATTCAACATCTGTCGTCTCACGCGTACTCGGACCACGATGTTTGCTCCTTTTCTCATGTGCTTCGAATCGTCCGAACTTCGCACTGCGCCTGGACCTTTTCTTCCTGCTGAGCGTGTGACGCCCTGCACGTCGCGAAAGTCGAGCGTGAAATCGAACGAGCGGTCGGCGAGGGACTCCGGTGGCGCCTCTCGCAGTGCCAAACGTTGTAACTCCCGAACCTGACTTCGCCTCCGCGAACCGGGCGAGAAATCGGCCATATGTTGTATCCCAAGCCGTTCCGCAGGTCGACGGCGCTACTCACGTCCCGTCAGCAGGGGTTGCGGAACGTCTCAGCCGCGGAAGAGTTCGGTTCGAGGAACGCCCTGAACCTGTGATGGCAGGCGCTCCTGAGTGAACATCATCGACCAGAGGTCGAACTGGTCGTCCCGACCGCGAACGGTCGCCATGTCGCGGAAGTACCGCTGCAGGCGGGCGCCGTCGGCAAGATGGCGCGATCCGGCAGACCGCACCAACATCTCGACCGCCTCCCATACTTGTTCCTCGACCACGAGATACAAATTGTTGATCCGCGTGCTTCTCTCCGACGTGAATGGCTCCAACCCAGCCACCGAACGCCTTGCATACTCCTCGTAGAGCTGACCTCCGCGTGCGAGCATTGCAACCGCGGAATCAACCAACGCGACGGCGTTCCCATACTTGGTTTGCCAGAACGGGTGGTCGCTGAACAGCTCGCCGTCCGTGAATGCTCCCTTGCCAGTGGTGATGATCTGCTCGTACTCGTCGATTGCGGCCATCCCGAGGCCCACCGCCAACGCCGCCATCTCGCCCTGTCCGAACGCGTTGAATGGAGCGGCATAGGTAGGGTTGCCGTACAGCAACGATCCGGCAGTGTCGCCGGACAGTTCGGCCATCCAGGTCGTTTCAACGACGTGATGCTCGGGGACGAAACCGTTTTCGACGCGGATGCTGTGGGACCCGCTTCCCTTCATGCCAATGATGGTGCCCCAGTCGTCGAGCACCGTGTACGAGGAGCGCGGCAGCACTGCCCAGTGATAGGCGGGCTTGCCGTCCACCAACGAGGGCAGATCGAACCCGGCCATGAGGTGCGTCGAATGCGGCGCACCGGAGCAGTACTTCCAGGTACCTGAAATTCGCATCCCACGCACGCCGTCCCGCTCCTCCCGCACGACCACCACGTCCCGCTGCGGGCTACCACTCATCGGGCTGACGAGGTGCCCGTGCTCGCCGAAGATCTCCCGGTGTGCCTGTTCTGGCCAGTAGGACGCGACTTGGAGGGTGCGCCCCGCGCCCAAGCACAGGCACCAGGCGCTAGAGGGACAACCTCGGGCCACCTCACTGATCACCTGGAAGAAGGCCTCTACGCCGAGTTCCAGACCTCCGTGCTGTTTTGGCAGAAGGACGTGGAAGAAGCCCGCTTCAACAAAGGCCCGGTGCATCTCTTCGGAGTAGTACCCCCTCTTCTCGGTGGCGGCCTGCTCCTCGCGCAGTTGGGGTCGCAGTTCGCGGGCGGCAGCCAGAATTCGCTCAAGCTGGTCCCGCGCGGATTCGTCCCGGCCGGCTGCCACGTCGAGACTCTCCAGGGGAGTCCTTGCTTGAGGCGTGCTTGGTCCGGAGCCATGCTTGACGGCCTTGTCATCGGTACTGCCCGACGCGTTGCGTGCCATGATTCTTCCTCCAATTTCATTCTTTTGATTCGTCGAGTCAGCGGCAGAAAGTGCCGTGACAGTGGTTGGGCTGGCGTTGTGATGCTTAGCGCTTTGGCAGGGCTGTCATGTCCACTGATGGATTCGGGACTTCATCGATCCTCTGGCCTGCGTACTCGGACCCCCGGCTGCGACGAGGAGGTTGTCCGACATCGTGCGCCGGGTACGAACGGGCAACCAGAATGCAGCGGCGATCCGGTTGTGGGGCGAGTTGCGTGACATGTTGTTCCTCCCTCACGAAATCGGCGTATCGAGACGCGATCGCCTAATTCCGCTTATCGTGCGTCATGTCCGATAGAAGTACATCAACTGTGATGCATGCGCCCGCGTCTGTCAACCCATCCGGACTTTATTGCCACTCATATGGCTTGTACAACAGTCCATATAGATTGTTAGTCTGTGGGTGGTGGCTACAACTCACGAGGCCGAGGTACCTGAACGGGCGGGGCGGCGCGAATGGTGCGCTCTGGGCGCACTTGTCCTCGTCGTACTGCTGCTGGCAATCGACGGAACAGTCCTCTATCTCGCCGTGCCGTCGCTGGTCGAGCACCTGGACCCGACAGCCACTGAACTGCTGTGGATCGGAGACATCTACGCCTTCGTGCTAGCAGGGTTGCTGATCAGCATGGGTAACCTTGCAGACCGAATCGGGCGCAAAAAGCTGCTGCTGATTGGCGCCGGCGCGTTCGGATGCGCTTCGATCCTGGCAGCATTCGCTCCGAACCCTGAAACGCTCATCGTCGCCCGCGCCGTGCTGGGTTTCGCTGCTGCCACGCTGATGCCGTCAAGCTTGTCCATTGTGCGCGCCATGTTCTCCGATCGCGCTCAGCGCACCAGCGCCATTGCACTCTGGTCGGCCGGAGCAACCGCAGGTGCCGCGCTAGGGCCAGTCGTCGGCGGCGCACTCCTGGGGCAATTCTGGTGGGGCTCGGTGTTTTTGATCAATGTGCCGATCATGGCCCTCGTACTCATCGTCGGAGTCGTCGTACTCCCCGAATCACGCGGAAGCACCGATCATCCCGTGGATTTCGCGTCCTCTGCGCTGTCGGTTCTGGCGATCGTCCCGATGGTGTACGCGCTCAAGCATTGGTTGACCACGGGACTCGACATGGTCGTTGCGATCGTCGGGGTCTTCGGGCTGCTCTCTGGTCGGCTGTTCATCCGCCGCCAAAAACGTCTTCCCTACCCGCTACTCGATGTCAACCTGTTCCGCGCCCCCGCATTCCTGGGAGCGGTGGCATCCAATGCACTAGCGCTATTCGCCTTTATGGGCCTGCTCTTCTTCTTTTCGCAATACCTACAGCTGGTCCGCGGATACGGCCCGCTACCGGCCGGACTCGCCGAACTACCGGCGACCCTCGCCTCGATCGTCGTGATCGCATTCATCGGGTTGTTGGTCGACAAGCTCGGTACCGGTCGGGCCATCGGCGCCGGGCTCACTGCGGCAGCACTTGGACTGATCGGGATCGCCTTATCAGCCACCATGCCCTCCTACTGGGGACTCGCGGTAGCGCTCGCAGTGCTCGGCCTGGGTATCGGGGTAGCCACGACGCTATCTGTCGATGCCGTCGTGACCGTGGTTCCCAAACAACGGGCCGGTGGTGCTTCGTCGATCTCGGAAACCGCATACGAACTCGGTGGCGCACTCGGTATCGCCGTTCTCGGCTCAATCCACCTGGTTAACTACAGGGCCCACCTCGATCCCCCAAGCGGAACGAATGCCGCCGATATAGCCCAGGCCCAGCGCTCCCTAGCATCAGCCCTTGCCGAAGTCAACAATCCGGAACTGATAATCCATGCGCAGAGTGCATTCACCACTTCGATGCAAACCACCGCATCAATCGCTGCCGTCCTGATGGCAGCGGCGGCCGTAGTGGCCTGGAGAGTGATCCCTTCGCCGCGTAGTGAGAAAATGGAACACCTATGAAGCGAGCTGAGAACACCACCTCGACCCGGGACAAGGAACGCACCCGGAGATCAATTCTGGACGCTGCGGAACAGGCTTTCTCCGATCGCGGCGCGGGCGTGAGTATTGCTGACATCGCCGACGCCGCGGGCATTACCAAAGGTGGGCTCATGCACCATTTTCCGTCACGGAAGGCCCTTATCAAGGCGGTTGCAGAACACGTCAATGACCGGATGTGGGAGGAAGTGCATGCCCACATCGATCTCAGTGAGAACAGGGCCGGCAAGTTCACTCGCGGATACATCCGTGCGATGACCGGAGGCAGCGACTACCTCACGCGCCTTTCTAATCCGACCAGTCTGATGGACTCCACAGTCATAACACCAGAGCTGGACGCTCTGTACGAACGCGACGCGCAGCGGCTGAATACCGCGTTCGCCGCTGACGGACTCCCGCATGCAAGAACCGTCGCCATCCGATTCGCCGCCAACGGACTCGCCGCCGCAATCGGCAGCCCCTATCTCACTAACGATGAACTCGAGGAAGCACGCGAAGAACTCCTCGCGCTCGCCGAACTTCCTTACGCCGAAGGTGACCGCCCTTCCGCCACTTCCTGATCCGCGCTTCAGCGACCATCGAGCTGGGACCGTGTCGGCCGAGTCCGTCACGCTTCGCCGTTGGCCACCACGACGAGCTGAGCCGGGTAGCGCCGGGTGCGGTACAACAGCACTGCTACCGCGAGTGCGACCTCGAGAATGGCGACGCCGGTCGCCACCGCCATCGCCGCTGGACCGCTCGTCGGCGTGACGGCCTCCGATATCGACCCGCGGTGATGGTGCCCGCCCGTGATGCGAAGGTGCACGCCGATCATCACGATGTTCATTACCCCAACGCGCACCCAGTCGCGCATGGTGTCGTACATCCACAGTCCGTAGGCGCAGAACAGGCACGCAACGATCATCGCTGCCATGCCGACCGCAACGATCGGAGCGGCGTGGCTCAGCGTAAAAGCATGTAACACAGAGGAACCCGTGGCCAGCAGTGCACCAATACAGCAGGTGCGCCACCGCCACGCGGGTGCATCACTGGCCAAGCGGGTCCCTAGGGCCCGCGTGACAGCCTGGGAAAGACCCAGCCTCCGACCCCCCAGGGATGCCTGCGACTCCGGCTTCTCATCTGCGTTGACCATGCGTCCTCCGTGGACCTCGCTCGGGGCGAGGTTAGATAACTGGGCCAAATCCGATTATCGTTCCTTGTGTTCGATACAAGTACGACACCTGTGATGGGCGCCATCCGGCCTGTCAATCTTTGGGCCCCGCATCGGGCCGCCCTTGCCCCTCAGCGCAATTCTCATCGCCGAGGAATCCCTTCGACGACGTTGTAAGCCTGCGTCGAATCATCGGACGGTTCGCGACTGCACTGCCTGCCATGCGGCTTCGCTGGCGACGGAACTAGCGTTGGCTCACAGACGACATCGCAACCTAAGACGGCGGCTTCAGCTTCACCTTTGGCCGGGCTGGTGAAGGGGTTTCGTCGGTGAGCATGGTTCAACAATCGACGACTGATGGTCCAGTTGACCATTTCCTGTGCACCACAACCGGAACCGCCTACGCGGGGCATCACACGCAGCGCCGAGGTGTGTTCACTCGACACCAGTCCAACGGGGGTGCCGATGGTGGACCCGGCGGACTCGGGTCCACCATCGGCGATGCGTCGCCGGCGTGGCCATTCTTTCACGCTCACCAGCGCGCATCCCCGCTAGCGGGGACGATCCCTTGCCGTAGAAGGTGTTTCGATAGACGATGCGACAGCCTTGGTCTAGGGGGTATACCAACGAAGGCCACAACGTCTTTCCCTCAACGGATCGCTAGCGAGCAGGGGTAGCCGGCGTCCGGTGCCGGCTGCGTGGGCTGACCGTCCTGGGCATCCGGGCCGTAGGCCTCATCATCGGGGAACTCGTCTGAGCCCCAGTCCTCTTCGTAGCCGTCGTCATACCAACTCGATTCCGTGTCGGAAGACGCACCCTCATACCCATCGTGGCCCAAACCCATGCCCCACAGGCTGCCGATGAGCAGGCCGTAGGCGAAGGCCGCGCCCGTGATGAAGACGACGCCGACCGCGATGCCCACGCATGCAGCGAGCCGATAGATCCCGTTTTGGGTGATGTCGTCCGCGTCTCGACTAATTGCGTTTAGACGGTTGGTTGTTCGATTGCTGCTTCTTGCGTTTCGGTCATGTGATCCATCTTGGCGACACAACCCAGCACCAACAATCCGCCAGCTGGCCGTCTTCTTCATCCGCCCGGATGGTTTGCGGTCACCCCACCACCTTGTTGCCGCGCCCACATTTCGGTGGTCTAACGCACCGGCTCCGGTCGTCAACCTTCGTGGTGGCAGGCACCATGACTAGCGTTCGGCGGCGGCACGTCCAGAGAGGGATTGCGGTCGAAGAACCCGACCGGCTTCAGCGTGAACCCCACGTACTCACAGGGCATGATCGGCCAATCCTCCGGCCGCGGAAGATGAGACGTGCCGAAGGTGTGCCACAGCACCACGTCGGTGTCGACCAGGTCGCGTTCCTGCTTTACCCACTCACCGATCCCGGCGCCGGGGTGCTGGTTGGGATAGTCGCCTGCGGCATGCAGTTCCTTGGGGTCATACCGCGTCACCCATAGATGAGTGCGAGCGAACTCCGCACGGCGAGCCAGGTCGCTGTCCTCGGCGGCCAGAAGGAGCGGCCCGGCGAACGGCACCAGCTTGTAGCCGACTGGATCGCCGAACCGGTTGGTGACGCCCGGGTTGATCACCTTCCACGTCCGGGCGGTCGCGGTATTGCAGGAGCGTCGTGCCTCGCGTTCGTTCTCGATGACGGTCTTCTGCGCGACGATGGCGTTGCCGTACTCGTTGCCGGCCCCGATCGGCCTGCCGACGGCATCCACTTCGACCACGGTGTTGTTCGGGCCGTCGACTTCCAGGTCGAGGCGCATGTTGAACAAGTGCTGGTGGTTGGGTGCATCGAGTTGCGGTGCCACCAGGGTGCCGAACTCCGGCACGGCACCAGGAGCGATGGCCCTGGTCTGCACGATGCCAGTCAGCTTGGACTCGAACTGAATCGTTCCGTCCTGGTAGAAGTACCAGAAGAAGCCGTACTCGTAATTGCCGATGGTATGAATCGCCGACACCACGAGCCGCCGCGACCGGCGCACCTCGGCCTTCTCCTGATAACGAAAGTTCCAGTGTTTCCACAGGATTTCGTAGTCCTCTTCGTGGATGCAGATGGCGTTGACGATGGTGTGCGGGTTGCCCGACTCGTCGGCCAACGTAGCGTCCAGGTAGCGGATCTCGCCGAGGCAGTCGCAGCCTAGCGATAGCGATCCGACGGTCTTGCCCAGGTTGTACTCACCGGCGTCGAAGACGTTGCGAAAGTAGAAGTCATTGCTGGTGTCGCCGTAGGGCACCACCATTTCGCTGATGGCAGCCCTGTGCAGGATCGAGCGCCGACGATCGCCATCGGTGTAGGACACGTCGCTGATCACCAGCCCCTCGACGGAGTCGATGTGGGCATGCAGACGCCAACGTTGCCACTCGAGCACGTTGCCCGACAACGTGAACGACGGGCCCTCGGGTTGATGGATCTCCAGCGGGCGCACATCAGTGCGTAGCGGTCCGACGCTCGACACGTCGTAGTTGCCGCTCTCGGGCGGCAAGGGAACCGGAGCCTCTTCTTCGATCGCCGCTACCGACTTCTCGTCACAATCGATGACGAAGACGAGGTTGCCGACCGGCCGGGCGTAGGCGTTGTCCTCGGGGTACTCCCGAACGTAGGCGCTGGCCCTGATGATTCGACGCTTGGCATCGACGCCGGGAAGCGGCAGGGTACCCGTCGACCACGGATCGATCTGTAGCAGTTCGAGATTGGTGACACCGTGACGGCGTAGCGCCTGCACCGCTGACGCGTCGCCCTTGACGATGTCGTCGAGTGCCATGATCTCCTCGATCATGATGGCGGGCTGCACCCCTTCGATCCGTTCCCAGCTGACCAGCGCGTCGGAATCCAGATCCACCCGTGCTTCATACGTGGCGCGTGTGTCTCTGTCGTATACCACCAGGAATGCTCTGCGCGGGACGTCGGCGCGGTCGTCCCGGATGGCTTGCTTGTCCGGGTAGTCGAGGCGAACGATCGGGAATCTCAGCGCCGTCAGGGCGGTTTGCGCCGACTTGACGGCAGCGACGGCGCTGGTGATCTCGTCGGCGGTGAGAGGGTCGTAGGGATGTGCGGTCGAAACGCGCGGATGTATCGCGGTCACGTGGTGTCCAACTCCTCAAACTATGTGATCTTCATCATCGGGCTTAGCGCCGATCAGTTCTTCTCGCTGCCGGTCATTACCGGTACCGCAGGTTTCTCGCTTCCGCGGCGGGCCACGTACATCGACCACCCGGCGCCGAGCGCGATCCAAATGGCCAGAGCCCAGGGCAAACTGGTCAGCGGCGTCTTGTACAGGGCGCCGAACACGGCACCTGCCGCCACGGTGATGCCCGCGCCGGCCGCAACGACCAGCTTCGCCCGATTGACCTCGTTCCACAACCCCCGCGCGCCAGCGCCGCTGACTACCAGGTAGATCAAGGCAAGGCCAGTGCCGGCGAAACCTGCCATCCAACCGAACATCGGCGCCCACTGCGGAGAAAGCACCGTCGGATCGTCGGTCGCTCGTGAGAAGACGCCGTCGGCGACCACGACCAGGGCGATCGAGAAGACCGCGGCGATGCCGACCACGGCCGCACCCACCACGGGGGTACCGCGCTTGGGGTGCAGCGTGGCCAGCGCGGCAGGCAGACGACCTGCCCGCGACATCGCGAACATGCCGCGCGTCGCGGCCACCCCGACGCCGATGGCGACCGCCAGCACGTCGAGGATGATCAGCACCGACACCACGTTGCCGAACCACGTCGAGCCGAACTCGGCGCCGTTCGACAACGCCTGCAGCGGAAAGACACTCGTCTTCCACGCGTCGGCATCGAGGCCGAAGCCCACCGCTTGGGCGTACGCGGTGATGACGAAGTAGACGCCAACGATGGTCAGGGACCACAGCACCGCACGGGGGATGTGACGCTTGGGATCGTCGGTCTCCTCTGCCAGGTTCGCCGCCGATTCGAAGCCGATGAACATGTTGATGCCGTAGAGCACGCCATAGAGGAGGTCCATCGGCGCGACGGCGAGCGGATTGAGGGGCTGCGCCGACAAACTGTGCCCGCCTGCACCACCCTTCGCGATGATGTAGATCGAGAACAGCAGGATGACCGCGGACGAGATCAACACCAGTGCCAGTTGTGCCCGCACCGAGATTTGCACCCCAACGATCACTACGGCGACCACGATCACGACGAACACTAGCGCCGGCGGCCACCAGGGGATCTCCACGCCGAACGCGCTCAACACCAGATCCGATGTCATGCCGCCCAGTACCAGGAAGGTGGCCGAGGCGAGTACGAGCATCGCACCGTAGTAGACCCAGCCCGCCACGACACCGACGCCTGGTCCGAACGCGTCGCAGATGTACTCGTAGAGCGAGCCGCACAGGTGAATTCGCTTGGCGTACTGCGCGATGATCCATCCCGCTCCGAAGATGCCGATGCCCGCGATGATGATCGCCACGGGAGTGGCGACGCCCGCACCGTGCCCGGTGGCCGAGAGTCCGACCACCAGCGGTAGCAGGGTGGCGACCGAGAACACGGGCCCCATGAAGCCGACCGATTGGGCCATGACGCCCGTCATCGAGACCGTGCCGCGCTCCCGCGAGTTGACTGCAGGCTGACTCATTCCGCTCCTCGGGGCTGTGGACATCGGACCGTACGGTCTTTTCGGCGTTGTTCGATTAGCGAACATGTCGTACGGTTACTGTACAAGATAGTGACCCGTCCCACCCTCAAAGTCAACTGCCAAATGACCTATTAACGAGGACGAAATGATGTGAGCCTCACCGGCCACGTGGTGCTTCGGTCCGACCGCTGCGTTACGGCGGCGGTCACGGACCGTGATCTTGATGAACAGGACCAGGGAGTAGCCCAGCCAATAACCCCAATTAACGATCGACCTGACAAGAACGGTGTGTCGCCGAAATCCCTCGCGCGCGTACGCAGCAACGCCGCCGGCCGTTTCGGGAAACATGGTCGCCATTTCGGCGTACAGGCTGACCTTGGCGTTTGGTCAAATAGGGATCGAATATGTTGTGCTACTTGGAGACTCGTGTTGTCTTGAGTATTCGTGACCCCGGTTGGCTCGCGGTCGCCTGCCGCTACAGAATGTGGTCACGCAACGTAGTGGCGACGTGTAATCCGCTCTCGATCGCACCGTCGATGAAACTGCACCAGCCCCTGGCGTAATCGGCGCCGGCGAAGACTATGCGTCCCGGCATCGCAGCGAGAGCCTGCACTCCTGCGAGTTGATTTGGCCTGAGCATGGCCCAGGTCTGCCCGGCGTAGGGGTCGCCAACCCAGTCATGACTTGCGAAATCAGTGACTTCGAGGTCGGGCATCAGCCGATGTACGTACCGACGGACCATCTCCAAGTCCGTTGGTGCGTATTTGCGCGCGTCGACGCCGAACCCGAATGCAATGACCTCGTCACCGGCGGCGTGCTCCCACTGCAGCAGGGCCAGCGGTTCAGCACTGGAGCCCATGGCGATGAACGGCTCGTCCGCACCGCGCGCACGGATCCACAGCTTGAAACCCTTTGAACTCTGGCCGTCGGCGATGACCGGTTGGGCACTTACCGACAGTTCGGAACCGAACCCGATGTTTCCGACGGCGCCGATGGGGACCGTCACGACGCATGCCCTCGCGGTGATCTCACGTCCGTCGTCCGTCACCACCACGACGCCATCGACGCGCTCGTCGATTCGGGCCACGCGGGTGCTGAGTTGAATGTCTCCTCGGATGTCTGACTTGATCGCCTGGGCCAGCGAAGTGGTGCCATCGCGGAATTTGAATCGGGAACATATCTCCAGAAGCAGCTGCCAATCCCCGTTGCTAACTGCCGCCCACCGCAACGCTTGGGTAAGGGCTCCAGTTTCGGCTGGCGCGTTGAAGTTTTGGCTCCACATCGTTTCGCACAGCGAGTAGGCCTCCTCGTCCAAGTTCAAGCCGGCGAGACGTTCTGCGATGGAAAGATGCTCGACGTCCTGCCAGCCGCTACCGGATTGTGGTTCATATGGCCGGCTGAAAAGCGTCCGGCTGTCCTCGATCGAGCGCCGCATCCCGTCATCCATGCGGGCCATCAGGTCGTCGGTGGTGCCACGACGATGCTCGTCTCCGACCCGCCAGTGCGCGACACTGGGCCACGTCGTCTCTGCGATCGCCAGCTGATACCGAGTGACCTCCGTCCACACGTGGCCCTGCATCCAATGGATCCAGCCACCACCCATTTCAAGACGCTCGCCGCCCATCCGGGTATCCGTCCACGTCCGTCCGCCGATGCGGTCTCGGGCCTCCAGCACGACTGCGCTGGCACCTGCCCACCCAAGTTCACGGGCAACCGTGAGCCCCGCAAAACCCGCGCCGACGATGACGACGTCTGTGTCGTACTTCATGCTCACGAGACATCTCCCACGGGAGCCGTCCCGGCTTCGACCCGAACGTCTTCCAGTAGATCGGCCATCGCGACGAAGTCGGGTATGTCGCCGGCCTCAGCGTTGGCTCGACGTGCCGCCTCGGCCGTCCGATAGATCCACACGTCGGTCCAGGTTCCGTCGTCATGTTCGGCGAGGACGGGCGCGCCGATGAGGTCGGGGTGTGCTGCGTGCACCGCCGCAATCGCCTCGCCTCGCTGTGCTAGGAACGCCGATCGCTGACCGCTCTTGACGCGGAACTTGACGAACTCAATGCAGTTGGACACTGCGTGCCACCTCCGAGATAAACCAATATTCGTACCCACGGCTAGATACGGGCCGTGCGACCTTCCCCTTGTGCGATTTGCGAACATCTCGTACGGTTACTGTACAAAATGGTGACCCGTCCTACCCTCAAAGTCAACAGCCAAACGACCTCTCAACGAGGACGAAACGATGCGAGCTTCGCCGGCCACGTGGCGCTTGGGTCGGACCGCGACGTTCGGCGCCAGTCACGGACCGTGATCTCGATGGACAGCTCCAGCGATTGCTGAACGTCGCCGAGGAGGTTGTCCACCTATCGGTACCCCCTACCCGAACGGAAGCCGCATGATCGTCGAAGAACGCGTCTACACAATGACTCCCGGCGGTGTTCATCGATATGTGGAGCTGTGGAACGCGCACGGTCGGGAAGCCCACATCCAGTGCCTTGGCACACCGCTCGGGGTGTACACCTGCGAGGTTGGCGCCCTCAACACGCTGACCTATCTGTGGCAGTACGTCTCCTTAGAGGACCGAACGAGTCGCCGGTACCGGCTTCAGCGTGATGAGCGGTTTGCCGAGTTCCGGAGTAAAGTGCGAGGACTTGTTGTGCAGCAACGCAATCGAATACTCACACCTGTGCCCCCATCGCCGTAGGGTGCTTCCGACCGCGAGCCATTCCTTTCGGCAGCGTGTAGCGCTGTATGGCGTGCTGTTCATGATGGGCGCCGACATGTTCTTGGTACCCATGCTGATCCCGGCCATTGCCGCCACCCTGGCATCCAGTATCGCTCAAAGCGCGTTCACCGTCACCGCGTTCGGTCTCGCCTACACGGGATCGGGCCCGCTGCTCGCTGGCGTCGTGCACTCGTGGCCGAGCCGCAGAATCATCGGTGTCGGCCTCGCTGTCGTCGTGATCGCCTGCACCACGGCAATATTCGCTCAAAGCGTCGCGATGTTGATCGCCGCGCGGACGGCGAGCGGTATCGGGGCGGCGATCGTCAATCCGGCAGTGTGGTCACGCTTGCATACAACGACAGCCGACCATGCCCGCGGCCGCGTCATTCTTGGCGGGACTGCGGTATCGGCGGCGGGCCAGGTGGTTGGCATACCACTGGGGACACTGGTGGCCGCCCACTGCGGCTGGCGATTGGCATTCGCCGCTCTGGCCGTCGGTTTCGTCGCCGTGTCGATAGGCACACGAATCACAACGTCGCGCGACGCCGGATTCGCAGAACCGGAAGAGGGCCCACAGGGCCTCACCGGCAGTCTGTCGCTTTGGCGGACGCCGGCATTCTCGCTGGCGATCGCGGCGAACATCGCCACTCAGGCGGCGCGATTGGGCGTCTACTCATACGTCGCGGCCTTACTGCTGCACCGCCACGCGCTACACGGAGCGGGCCTGGGCGCCATCGGAATTCTTGCCGGCACGGGGTCGCTCGTGGGTGCGCTGCTGGCGACCGCCACGGTGTCCCGCTGGTGTCGGCGCGGCTGGCCGGTACTCGGCCTGAGCGCAACCGGGACAGCGGTTGTGTTCACCGGGATTGTCCTCACGGCCGCGCCGGTCTCCCTGGCACTGAACCTATTCGGGGTGGCGATCAGCTTCGCTGCCGGGATTGCCGTTTTCGGAACAGGCCAGTTCTACGTGGCATCGGCTTTCCGTGGCGATCGCACCGCCATCTCGTGGAACAGCTCAGCAATGTACATCGGCGCCGCCATTGGCACATTCACTCTCGGCTTCACAGCCCCCGGCTCCACAGCTTTCACGGTGGCCAGCCTGGCGTTCACCGGGGTAGGAGGTGTCTGCTATCTGGTCGCCATCGGAATCGGCGATCGAACATCGTGATCACTTGCGGGCGGTTCGCCGATCCGTTTCCTCATTGGGAGATTGAATATGCCCTTGATCGAAGTCACCCTTGTTGACGGGCGTTCACCAGAACAGATCCGCGGCATGATGCGGGCGTTACACGAAGCAGCCGCACGTACGTTGGAAATCGAATCCGAATACATCAACGTCATCGTGCGGCCGGTGTCCTCGGACCACTGGTCCACTGGTGACGTGACGGTGCGCGAGATGGAGTAGACATCTGACCGTGATCGGCAGGGGCGGAGGAAGATTCGTTGAGTCTACGGAGCCCCGTCGAAGATCATGTCCGGCTGGGGAACTCATGTCGCGAGGTGTGCTGGACGCTACGACGCGCCCAGCGCTTTCCCGCGCACACACTGGTCACTAAAGAATGCGATGACGACCGTCTTGGCTACTCACGAGATAAACCAGCCTTGTACGATTTGCGAACATATCGTACGATTATTGCACACGGCGGGGACCTGCACCACCGTCAAAGTCAACAGTCAACGACCCATCAACGAGGACGAAATGAAGCCTGCTTCGCCAGCAACGGCAACGACCTGCGTCGACGTGGCCGTTGTGGGAGCAGGCCCATGTGGCGCGTTGATGGCGAACTTGCTCGGCCAATACGGCATCGAGACCGCACTGATCGATCGCAGCACCGACATCGTGGAGTATCCGCGGGCCGTGGGCATCGACGACGAGTCCCTGCGCGCCATGCAATTGGCGGGGCTCGCCGAAGACGTCATGGTCGACACCATCGCCAATGTGCCGCTGCGGTTGTTCGACCGCAAGGGCCGGTGCGTGGCCGACGTGCGGCCCAGTACCAGGGAGTTCGGCTGGTCGCGGCGCAACATCTTCATGCAGCAGAACCTCGAACGCGAACTCCGTCGGGGACTCGCCCGCTTCGACCGGGTGCACCAGCTGCTCGGCCACGAGGTCGTCGAACTGACGCAGACCGGCGCGGGTGCCGATCTGCAACTGATCAGTCCCGATGGCGAATCACACTGCGTGCGTGCCAAGTTCGTCATCGGGGCCGACGGAGGACGCAGTTCGGTCCGCGGCTGGACAGGCATCAGGATGGAGGGTGACACCCATCCTCACAAATGGGTCGTCATCGACTGCGAAAACGATTCCGTCGACGCTCCATACACCGCGCTGCACTGCGATCCGGACCGACCGTACGTCTGCATTCACCTTCCGCATGGCTACCGGCGGTGGGAGTTCATGCTCTTTCCAGGCGAGGACGCCGAGGCGTTTCTCGCCGACGACGTGGTGCGCACGCTGCTGGCCAGGCGCGTCGAGAATGCGGACGACGTTCGGGTGGTGCGGGCACGGGTCTACACCCATCACTCCCGGGTCGCGACCCGCTTCCGCTCCGGAAACGTGTTCCTGGTCGGCGATGCCGCGCACCTCATGCCGCCCTGGGCCGGTCAGGGGCTCAACACCGGAATCCGCGACGTGGTCAACCTGTCCTGGAAACTGGCCGGTGTCCTTCGGGGTCAGCTCGCGAGCTCGGTGTTGGACACCTACGACACCGAGCGCAAGCAACACGCTGCCGCCATGGTGGCCATGTCGACGACGTTGGGCCGGATCCTGAGTCCGACGCACCGCAGCGTCGCGGTCGCCCGTGACCTGTTCCTCCACGCCTCGGGCTGGTTGCCACCGGTGAAGCGATGGGCATTGGAGATGAAGTTCAAGCCGATGCCCTGCTACGACCAGGGGCTCGCCGTTGCAGGAGGTCTCCCGGCGGCCGGTGTCGGCACGATGTTCATCCAGCCCGACGTACGTACCGCTACCGGTGAGGTCACCAAACTCGATGATGCGCTTGGCGATTGGATCACCGTCCTCGGCTGGCAGCGCGACCCCTCCGAGGACCTCGGGCCAGAAGTCCTCGACCAGTTGCGCGCGATCGGCGTCTCGCTGGTCAAGGTGATCGGCGCGTGCCCGCCTGCGCCGCACCGGTCGGTCAACGATGCCGCCACCACGGTGCTCGAGGACCGGGACAACCACCTCAGGCAATGGTTCGAGGACACCGGGTCCGACTACGTCGTATTGCGCCCCGACCGCTACATCGCCGCGGCCGCCACCCGGTTCGACCTCGTGCGACAGGTCACCCAAGTCTTGGCACGGACGAATTCGATGCCCGACAGGAGAACTGCATGATCGTCGAAGAACGCGTCTACACGATGATTGCCGGCGGGGTGCCGCGGTATCTCGCGGCGTGGAATCAGCATGGCCGCGAGGCTCAGGTCGAGATCCTCGGCTCCCCTCTCGGCGTGTTCACCTGCGACGTCGGCGATCTCAACACCTTGACCTATCTGTGGCAGTACGCCTCGGTCGCCGACCGCGCAGACCGTCGCGCCCGCCTGCTCGATGATCCGCGGTTCACCGCATTTCGCGGCGAGGTGCGCGGTCTGCTCGTCCGCCAGCAGAACCGGATCCTGCTTCCCGTACCCACACCGACGGAGGAGAACGCCCGATGAACCCCGACGCTCAGGAGTACATCGACCAGATGGCTCTCGCCCGCGGGTACGTCTTGGACTACCACAAGGTCATGGCGGCACACGATTTCGGAGTGCTCCAGGCCGCGAACGGGTTGGTGTCGGCGGCGTATCTGGATCAGCGCAGCCTCGACCGCCGCACCAAGGAACTGCTCTTCATCCTCAGCCTGACGGTGCTACGGGCACCGGCTCCGCAGATCGCCAGCCACATCAGGGTCGCGCTCGACCTCGGGGTCACTGCCACCGAAATCCTTGAGACCATCGAGATCTCGCTGCCGGAGGCCGGCGTCGTCGCGTTCCAACACGGCTTCGAGGTCTGGAAGGACGTCACGGGTGCGACCGGTATCGAGCCAACCGTGACGGTGCACGGTACCGACGTCACCGGGTGACGGCGGCGAGCTGCGCCAGCAGGATTCGCTCGGCGGCGTTCTCGTCGAGCGCGCCGAGGCGAACCAGGCCGCCCTGCCACCGGTGATCGGTCATGCCCGGGTTGTGCGTCGTGGAGCCGTCGGGCCAGAAGATCTGGGGGCTGCCCTGAATGGGTAGTGAAGCGCTGCGCGTGAAGTCGTCGTGCACGTCGGCACGTGGATTCGACGACGTCCACTCCTGCATCACCCGATCGACGTCGATGCCGGCACCGAGCTCGCAGGCAACGGACAGGGCCGTCTCCAATCCCGCCCTGACGCTGACGTCGACCGAGTCCCTGAAGAAGGCAAGGCGCAGTGCGTAGTCGACGTCCTCGGCCGCCCGGACGCCGTGGATGCGGCGCGTCGCGGCCACCAGTTCGAAGGCAGGGAGGAACGTCGACGGCCAGGAATCGTCGGTGTAGGCGCTGAACAGCTCGGGTACGTGGCTCGCCAACGCGGCCGTCTCGGTTACGACGATGGTGCGCGGGGTGCCGTGCCGATTGACCCATTCCAGCGGCCACGCGCGCGGCGCGAAGACGACGTCGAGGTGATGTCGTTCCCGCGCCGCACGCAACCGGTGCACGGCAACCAATGCCCAGGGGCAATGGATGTCCGACCACACGTCGATGGTCGTCGTCATCGGACCGATGCTAGCCGCAGGGTTATGCGACGACCTCGGACTTGGCGGCGGCCAGCACCGAGGCGAAGTGCGCGAGTCGACTCCCCTGGTAGCGCGCCGCGGCGAGCGTGGCCTCGTCGGGCAGCGTCGACGGGAAGCCCGCGGGCCACGACGTTCCATAGGGGTTGCCACCGGAGGCGTAGACGGTGTCGTCGGTGTAGCCGACCGGCACGATGATCGCGCCCCAGTGGTAGAACACGTTGTTCAGCGCCAGGATGGTGGATTCCAGGCCACCGTGCTGCTCGGCGGCAGAGACGAACGTCGTGACGGGCTTGTCGGCGAGCTTGCCTTCCTGCCACAGGCCTCCTGCGGTGTCGATGAACTGCTTGAGCTGCGCGGCGGGGCCGCCGAAGCGGGTCGGGGTGCCGAAGGCGTAGCCGTCGGCCCATTCCAGGTCGGCCAGCTCGACCTCGGGAACCTGGCTGTGGGTCTCGGCGACGTGGCTAGCCCAATCCTCGTTGGCGGAAATCGCTTCCGCGGGTGCCAGCTCCGGCGCCCTGCGCAGCCGGACGTCCGCTCCTGCGGACTCGGCACCCGCTTGGACGGCCTCGGCGAGGCGGTGGACGGATCCGGTTGCGCTGTAATAGGTGACGAGCACGCGTGCCATGGATGTTTCCCTTCTAGTTTCGAACGTGATGGATTGGACGCCGCACTCACAGCACGACGGTGATGGTCTTCTCTTCGGTGTAGGCCTCGAGCCCGGCCCTGCCGAGTTCGCGCCCCAGCCCACTGAACTTCGTTCCGCCCCATGGCAAGCGAGGATCCAAGGGCGACCAGCCGTTGACGGCAACGGCACCGGCCTGCACGCGTTTGGCGATGGTGTGCGCTCTGCTGAGATCACGGGTCCACAGCGTCGCCGCCAGCGCGTAGCGACTGTCGTTGGCGATGGCGACGGCCTGCTGATCGTCGTCGAAGCCGATGATGGCGCCGACGGGTCCGAAGATCTCCTCGCGGGCGATGGTCATGGAATTGGACACGTCGGCGAACAGCGTGGGCTCGATGAAGAAGCCGCTTCGGTCCGGGCGCCCTCCCCCGACGACGACGCGAGCGCCTTCGGAACGGCCGAGGCCGACGTAGTGCGCAACGCGATCGCGCTGTTTGGCGTTGATGAGCGCGCCCATCGTCGTGCCCTGCTCGAACGGGTCGCCCAGCACCACCTTGGCGGCGCGGACGGCCAGCAGCTCGACGAATTCGTCGTAGACCGCGCGTGCCACCAGGATCCGACTGCCTGCCGCGCACACCTCACCCTGGTTGGCGAAGATGCCCACTGCCACACCGTCCGCGGCAGCCTCGAGATCGGCGTCGGCGAAGACGATCTGCGGGCTCTTGCCACCGAGTTCCAGTGTCACGGGCCGGAATCCGTTCGCCGCGGCGATGGCAACCTGGTGACCGGTCTGCGGACTACCGGTGAACGAGATCTTGTCGACCCCGGGATGGTTGACCAGCGCGCTTCCCGTCGTCGGGCCGCGTCCAGGAAGCACGCTGAACGCACCGGCCGGGAAACCGGCCCGTTCGGTCAGTTGGGCCAGCAGCAGGGAGGTCAGCGGCGCATCCTCCGGCGGTTTGAGGATCACCGCGCATCCCGCGGCAAGTGCCGGGGCGATCTTCCAGGAACCGATCATCGTCGGCGAGTTCCATGGGGTGATGGCCGCGACCACGCCGACCGGTTCGCGAATCGTGTAGCTCAGGGTGGCGCGTCCCATGTAGCCGGGAGTGGGGATGGTGCGGCCTTCGAGTTTGTCGGCCCAGCCCGCGTAGTGCCGGAATGTGGCGACGGTTTGCGGCAGGTCGATTACCCGTGGCTCGAACCCGGGCTTGCCGACGTCGAGCGATTCCAGGTTGGCGAAGTCCTCGGTGTGATCCTCGATGAGCTGCGCCAGGCTGTTCAGCATCTGACCGCGGGTGGGCCCGTCGACGCGGCCCCACTCGCCCTCGTCCATCGCCGCGTGCGCGGCGGTCACCGCCGTGTCGACGGTCGCCGCGTCGGCTTCGACCACCGTCGTGATCGAGCGTTCGGTGACCGGGTCGATGACGTCGAAGGGCTCGGCGTCGGAATGTGACTGCCACCCGCCGGCGACATAGGGCTGCGCCGGCAGACTGCGAGCGAGCGCCTCAGCGGCTTCGCGATTCGTCATGTTCGATTACCGTCTCTCTCGGTCGATAATCGAACGATAGACGTGTCGATCGCCGGTCGTCAACCAGGCGACCGTCCGATCCGCGCGTGTGCCGTCCGATAACCGAACAGCAGTGGTGTCTAATACAGCATGGCCTCGCCATTGCCTGGCAGCCAGCCGTCCAACGAGCAAGGGGATCCGATGGCCAAACAGCTGAAAGCGCCAGCCACGGCCAGTTCGGCAGGCGGCGAGACCTCGCAGACCCTCGATCGAGGATTGACCGTCCTGTCCCTGCTGGCCAGGAACACCGACGGGCTGACCGCCGCCGAATTGGCCCAGGAGCTGTCCACCGCACGCGCCGTCGTGTACCGGTTGTTGCGGACGCTGGAGGTGCACCGCCTGGTCGGACGCATCGACAACCGGTACGTGCTGGGAATCGGCATCGCCGAACTCGCCAGCCGGCTCCGACCGCAATTGCAGATCACCGTCCTTCCGATCCTGCGCCGCCTCACCGAAGCCACCAACAGCACCGCGCTGCTCAGCATCGCCGATGGCGATCAGGCGCTGATCCTGCTCACGGTGGAACCCGCTGAGAGCACGCTGCACTTGGCGATCCGGCAGGGCGCCCGGCATCCGCTGACCCTCGGCGCGGACGGGATCGCCATCCTCGCAGGCAGACCACCCGCCTCCACCGACACCGCCGCGATACACCGAGCCAGGCAGCGGGGATACGCCGTGAGCATCGGGGCACTGCAGGCCGGCGCCGCAGGAATCGCCGCACCGATCACCACGTCCGACTGGGCCACGGCGAGCATCGGGATCGTCCGGCTCGGTGACGACGAAGCAGACATCGGCCCTGAGGTCACCGAGGCCGTGACCGCCGCGTCCGCCGACGCGACCCGCCAACTGCTCGGCGACGTCAGCTTGGCCATCGAGCCTGCGTAACTAGCGATCCCGCAAGCACTCCGCGAGCACGCGTCCGCGGGGTTGCACCCCCACCACTTGCCCATGGGGCTTCCGTGGCGGCTTCGCGTCCGCTACGCTTTACGATATTCGTTCATCTAGTTCGATTATCGGAAGGCAATTCGTGTCCGCGAAACAGACGACCGGTGCCGACGCACTGATCCAGGCGGTGGCACGACGTGGCGTCCGGGTCTGCTTCGCCAACCCCGGCACCACCGAAATGCCCTTGGTCGCCGCGCTCGACGAGGTGCCCGGCGTGCGTGCCGTGCTCGGCCTGCACGAAAACGTCTGCACGGGGGCCGCCGACGGCTATGCGCGGATCAGTGGTCGAGCCGCGATGACGCTGCTGCATCTGGGCCCTGGCCTGGCCAACGGCTTGGCGAACTTGCACAACGCGCGGCGGGCCCACACACCACTGGTGAACATCGTGGGTGACCACGCCAGCTGGCACCTGCCCTACGACGCTCCGCTGACATCCGACATCGCCGCCCTTGCAGGCACCGTCGGGACGGTGCACACCACCACCAGCGCCAAGAGCGTCGCCGAGATCACCAGCGCGGCAATCGATCAGGCCAACCGCGCCAGCAGCATCGCGACGGTCATCGTGCCTGCGGACCACCAGCAGGAGGTCATCGACCCGCCTACGCTGGCCGCCGCCGACGTCGACCGGTACGTGCCGGTTCCCACCGATCAGATCCAGGACGTCGCCGACCGGCTGCGCGCAGCTGGCCCGCGGTCGGTCCTGCTACTCGGTGGAAATGCGCTCAGCCGCGCGGGTCAACTTGCCGCAGCACGCATTTCGGCAGGAACCGGAGCCACGCTGTTCTGCGAGACGTTCCCCGCGCGCGCCGAACGCGGCGGCGGCCTGCCCGACATCGACCGGCTGCCGTACTTCCCGGAATTCGCGGTCGCCGCGCTCAAGGAGGCCGACGCCGTCGTCGTGGCTGGCGCCGACAAGCCCATCGCCTACTTCGGCTACGCAGGCATTCCCAGTGAGCTCGCACCCCCACACGCCGTCGTCGAACTCGCCAACCCACGGGGTGACGCCGAAGCGGCACTGCTAGCACTCGCCGAACTCGTCGGCAGTGCAACGCCTTCCACGCCGATCGAGCCGCCCGAGCTGCCGTCGGCGTATCTGCCGCTGACGGGCGCCACAGTCGGTGCCACCGTCGCGGCGTGCCTGCCCGAGGATGCGATCGTCTCCGTCGAGGGAGGCACCTGCGGCTACCCCTTCTACACGGCATCGGCAGGGGCCGTGGCCCACACCGTGCTGACCAACACCGGTGGGGCGATCGGCCAGGGACTGCCAACCGCGCTTGGAGCCGCCATCGCCGCGCCCGACCGCCCCGTCATCGCACTGCAGTCCGACGGCAGCGGCCTCTACACCGTTCAGGCGTTGTGGACGATGGCCCGCGAAGCCACCAACGTCGTCGTGCTCATTGCCGCCAACCACACCTACAACGTGCTGCGCACCGAACTGTCGCGGCACGGAAACGCGGAGTTCGGACCGCAAGCCAGCGCGCTGACCAGTCTCGCCGAACCACGCATGGACTGGGTCGCGATCGCCACCGGATTCGGCGTGCCAGCACGCCGCGTGGACAACGTGGGCGCCTTGAGCTCGGCGCTGCGCGACGCCATCGTCGCAGGCGGACCTCAGCTGATCGAGATGGCGCTATGACCGCCGCGTTGCTGCCCGCGTCGACACCGCCTGCGGTCGCCGAGTTCATCTCGCGCGAACACGGCCTCTTCATCGACGGTGCCTGGCGGGCAGGCAATTCCGGAGAACGGATCGTGTCGCACGATCCCGCCACCGGGCTGCCGCTCGCCACCATCGCCGCTGGCGATGGCACCGACGTCGACGCCGCGGTCGCCGCCGCACGCCGTGCGCTGTCCAACCCCAGTTGGCGCGACATCACCCCCCTCGAGCGCGGCGAGCTTCTGCACCGGTTGGCCGAACTGGTCGAGGCGCACGCCGACGAGCTGGCCTTCATCGAATCGCTGGACAACGGCAAGCCCGTCTCGGTCGCCCGCGCCGTCGACGCCGGGACGACCACCAAGCTGTTCCGCTACTTCGCAGGCTGGCCAAGCAAGTTCGAAGGGGCGACCATCCCGCTGTCACCTCGCAACGGGATGCGCATCCTCAACTACACCGTCCACGAACCGGTCGGAGTCGTCGGCGCCATCGTGCCGTGGAACTTCCCCATGTCGATGGCATCGTGGAAACTCGCGCCTGCCCTGGCGACGGGAAACACCGTGGTACTCAAGCCCGCCGAGGAAACCTCGCTGTCGACGTTGCGCCTCGCAGAGCTGATCGCCGAAGCCGGGTTCCCACCGGGAGTGGTCAACGTGGTGACCGGACTCGGCACGACGGTGGGCGCGGCGATCGCCGCGCACCCCGGTGTGGACAAGGTGGCCTTCACCGGATCGACCGAGGTGGGCCGGCGCATCACCACCGCAGCCACCGGCAACATGAAGAAGGTCTCCCTCGAACTCGGCGGCAAGTCCCCGCACATCGTGCTGGCCGACGCCGATCCCATGGCGGTGGCCGCCGCGGCAGCCGACGGCATCTTCTTCAACCAAGGCCAAACCTGCACGGCCGGTTCCCGGTTGTACGTGCACACCGACATCTACGACGACGTGATGTCCGCACTGATCGACAAGGCGAAGGACATCGTGGTCGGCCCTGGTCAGGACCCGGCCACCCAGATGGGTCCGTTGGTGTCCGCTCGGCAACTCGAGACGGTCAGCGGCTACGTGCAGTCCGGAGTCGCCCAGGGCGCGAAGCTGGCCACCGGCGGCGCCGCCCCGGCAGGACTGGACGAGCAGTACCGCGGCGGCTACTTCCTCAGTCCCACGGTGCTTTCCGAGACCACACAGGCAATGCGGGTGGTACAGGAGGAGATCTTCGGACCCGTGCTGGTGGCGATGCCGTGGCGCGACGTCGACGATCTGATCGACAAGGCCAACGACTCGCCGTACGGGCTGGCGGCAGGCATCTGGACCAACGACATCACCGCCGCACACCGCATCGCCGCTGCCGTGAAGGCGGGCACGGTGTGGATCAACTGCTACAACCTGACGGACCCGGCGTCGCCGTTCGGCGGGTACAAGCAGTCCGGCTGGGGCCGCGAGATGGGCCGCGGAGTGCTGGAGCAATACACCGAAACCAAGAGCGTATGGGTGAATCTCACATGAGGACAACTGAATTGGAAGATCAAGTCGCAATCGTCACCGGCGGTGGACTCGGCATCGGCAAGGCCATCACGCGGGCGTTGGCACGGCGCGGCGCCACCGTGGTCATCGCCGCAAGGCGGCTGCCGATCCTGCAAGAGGCCGCCGACGAGATCGCCGCCGAAACCGGCGCGAGGATCGTTCCCGTGGTCGCGGACACCACCGACACCGAATCGGTCGAGGCGATGGCGGCGGCCGCCGCGCAAGTTGGGCGGCTCAGCATTCTGGTGAATGGCGCTGCGGCACCAGCGGGTCTGGTGCGCAACGACGTCGCCAACGCCGATCCCGAGGCGCTCTTGGCCGACCTGAACACCAAGGTGGTCGGGTACTTCCGCTGCATCAAGGCCGTCGTGCCCTACATGCGCGCCAACCAGTACGGCCGCATCGTGAACATCGGCGGACTCACGGGCCGTTCCAGCCACGCGCTGTCGGGCATGCGAAACCTGGCCGTCGTGCACATGACCAAGGCGCTGTCGGATCAACTCGGGCCCGACGGCATCACCGTCAACACCCTGCACCCCGGCGTGGTGGAAACCGAGCACATTCACGAGCTCTACGCCAAGAATGCTGCCGCCCAGGGCATCACGGCCGAACAGGTCGAGCAGAACTTCATCGACCGCACCCCCATCCGTCGCATCCTCAGCGCCGACGAGGTCGCCGACGCAGTGGCCTTCTTCGCCGGACCGACCGCGGGCGGCATCACGGGCGAGTCGTTGGGCATCGACGGCGGACTCACCCGCGGCATCTTCCTCTGACCCGATCCACACCGAACCATTGGACGAAGGGAACATTCACATGAAGGGCACCATTCTCGTCGCGACAGCCGGACAGGGAGTGCTACGCAGCAACGACGACGGCGCCACCTGGAGTCGCATCCCCCTTGACCAGGGTCTCGAGTTCGACTCGGTCGTGCGCGCCCTGGCCGTTCACCCCGAACAGCCGAACGTCGTCTACGCCGGAGCCGAAGTCGGCCTCGGCCGTAGCGATGACGCCGGAACCCATTGGACCCGAGTCGATTCCCCGTTCAACGACCAGCAGGTTTGGGCAATCGCCATCGACCCTGGCAACCCGGACTCCATCACCGTCGGCACCGGCGCCCCATCTCGAGCCGTGATGTATCGCACCGGCGACGCCGGAGTCACGTGGGACCGACTCTCCCCCGAACTTCCCGAGAAGTGCGCGGGCGTCAGCAAGCCACGGATCTTGACGATCACCTACGACCACGTCGACGGCAAGTCGGTCTGGTTCGGCGTCGAGGAGGGCGGCCTGTGGCGTAGCAGGGACGGCGGCGACGACTGGGAGCGCCTCGACGGGGCGGAGGACGCCCTGCCCGACGGCGTCACCAATTCCGACGTGCACTGCATCGTCGTCCTCGACGGCCCGCCGAAGACCATCGTCGTCGTGGTCGTCAATGCCTTCTTCGTCAGTCAGGACGACGGCCTGACGTGGAAGCGGACCGGCACCAAGTCAACCTGGGGCATCTACTACACCCGCCTGGTGGCGCGCATCCCCGGCACCAACTCGCTACTGCTCGGGATCGGTGACGGCACGCCAGGCACCACCACGCGGATCTTCCGATCCGACGACCTCACCCAAACCTGGACCGAGGCCACCTTCGATTCCCCTGCGACCTCGACGGTCTGGGCATTCGGCCAGCACGCCGACGACCCCGACCTGGTCTTCGTGGGTACCAAGTACGGCAACCTGTTCCGTTCCACCGACGGCGGCCGCCACTTCACCAAGGAATGGCGCGAGTTCCCCGAAATCACCGATGTGGCATGGACTCCGGCCGTCGCCGCCGAACCACCTGCCGTCCATCACTGAACCCAACCCGAAGCGGAGTCAACATGTCCGAAACCGTTCAAACGTCCACCGTCACGCCCGTCGTGGTGCGGACGCACCTGTCCTTGTTCGTCCGGGACCCCGAGGCCTCGGCGCAGTGGTTCGCCGACGTGCTGAACATGAAGATCACCGCCCGCGGGCCACAGTGGGTCTTCCTGTCGTTCGGTCGCAAACACCACGACCTCGCACTCATCCGCGCCGAGGAAGGCGCGCAACAGGGCGGTCTCGGGTTGCAACACTACGGACTCGAAATCCAAGGCGACGTCGACGAACTGCGCCGGCTGTACGCGATGCTGCTCTCCAAGGGGGTCGACGTCGTCAAGACCACCGACCACCGCGTCGGGATCGGCCTCTACTTCGAGGATCCCGACGGCAACCGCTTCGAGTTCTTCTCCGAGACCGTCACCGACGACGCCGAGGGGCAACGCGTGCTTGGCGAACACAACGCTCCGAGCACGCCCATCGAACTCGAACCGCTCTACGACCACTAGCCACCACTCCAGAGGATCCAAATCATCATGCCCGCTGTCAATTTCGGTGCCTACCACGTACGCAAGTGGTACTTCCACAGCGAAGAAGCGCTCGCCAACGAGACCGGCCAACTGCCCGACGGGGCGTCGCTGCGCAAGTTCGTGGTCTCCGCGGCCATCCACAATCCGTACGCCCACCGCTACAGCGCCGATCTCGGCGAGATCATCGACGCCTCCGACGAGTTGGGTCGAGAATTCGGCCGTCGCGCCAAGGAGATCGCAGGTGACGCCGGCGTTCAGAGCTACGGCAAGGCGGCCATGGTCGGAATCGGTGGCGAATACGAGCACGGAAATGCCTTTCTGACACAGACATTCGCCGACCCCGTCCGCGAGGCCATCGGCGGCGGCAAGTCATGGGTGCCGTCGACGGGCAAGATCGCCGGCCCCGGAGCCACGATCGACATCCCACTGGCACACAAGGACGCGCTGTACGTACGGTCTAACTACGACACGGTGTCCGTCAGCTACGGTGATGCGCCGCGCGCCGACGAGGTGGTCATCGCCTTCGCCTTCGCCTCGAGGGGGCGGCTGCACGCCCGCCTCGGGGGGCTCAGTGCCGCCGACGTTCGCGGCGACGACGGGCTGCACTGACGTCGTGGCAGCACCGGTCAGCACCAACGTCGTCATCAACGGCCTCACCCAGCGCCACCTGGCATGGGGCGAGTCCTCGTCCCCGCCCGTCCTGGCTCTGCACGGGTTGCGCAGCTACGCGCACACCTGGGAGACCGTCGCAGACGCACTCGCCCGCGACCATTGGGTCATCGCACCGGACTTCCGCGGTCGCGGCGACAGTGACTGGGATCCGGACCGGGACTACTTCACCAATGCCTACGTCTCCGACGTCGAAGCACTGGTCGACCACCTGGGTCTGCAGCAGTTCGCCATCATCGGACACTCGATGGGCGGCTCGGTCGCCTATGCCTACGCGGCCCGCCACCCGGATCGGGTGAGCAAACTGATCGTCGAGGACATCGGCCCAGGATCGTCGACCGCGACATCTGGCGCCGAACGGATCATCCGCGAGATGAACTCCACACCAACCGACTTCGACTCGATCGAGGCCGTACACGCCTACTGGCGCAGCATCCGGCCCGACATCGGCGATGAAGCCCTTGCCTCCCGCATCGCCCATACCGTCCGCGAGGTCGGCGACGGCCGGTGGGCGTGGAAACTCGACATGGCGGGCATCGCCGCCGCCCGGCTCAGCGGAGACCCCGCCGGTCCCGTCGACCTGTGGCAGTGCGTGGAATCGCTGCGCTGCCCGACATTGGTGATCCGCGGTGGGCAGTCGGACTTCCTGCCAGAACGGATATGTGTCGAGATGGCGGCGCGGCAACCGCTGGTGCGCTGGGCAGAGGTACCCGGCGCGGGCCACTACGTCCACGACGACGACCCCCGTGTGTTCGTTGACATGGTCGTCGACTTCCTGGGGTGAGTAGCGCCTCTAGCCCATGTTCGAGATCTCCCCGTAGGTCGTCACGGCATCACCGGTGTTGGAGATCAAGCGCGCGAACGGACGCAGGAGCACACCACCCGCGGCACCGGTGATGGTTCCGTGCGCGTCCGAAACGGCTACCGTGCCGCTGGCGCCCGAAACGTTCACCTTCGACGTCGAAACCTCCTGGACGCCTGGGCCGTTCCCGAGATCGGCCTTGATCGACCCGCCGGGAAACAGATTGGGCGTAATGACTCGTCCGAGGCCCAACGGCGAGCGAGTGAGCGACCCCTTGTCGATGCGGACGTTGGGGGTCGTGTACGAGAAGTCGATACCGACACCGAGGGACCAGGGGAAGCTGACCTGGTAGCCGAGCTCCACCGAGCCGGCGAACTGGTCCGCTCCTGGTCCGCTCACGACGTATATCGCCCTGCCCGACTGGAACCACTCCCGGGTCAGGCGGTTGCGGTCCAACGGCGGCACACCGTTGAGCACGGTGTCCCACTGCTCGATCGTCAGAGTGCGGTCCGCGCCATCGACGGTGCTCAGTTCATTGTCCAGTGCGGCGCGGGCAGGCGCCGATGCAACGGCCATGACGGTGATGACGGAGACGGCGAGAGCCGAGACGCGATACGCGGTCTTCATGGAGTTCCTCGACGGTTGGCGGGCAGTGCCGTCCAGCGTCGGGTGTCGATGCAGTGACCGAAATCCCCCATTCGGCCATGGATTTTCAGCCAGTCGGCTGGCAGTTCAGGATCGCGGGACCACCAGATCCGTCGGTTGCACGTTGGCGGGCAAGGTCATCGACAAACGATAACCGCCATCGTCGAGCGCCTCGGCGTACAGCGACCCACCGAGCAGGGCGGCGCGCTCCCGCAGTCCGAGCAGGCCATGCCGCGCGCTTGGCAGGGGATCAGCCGCCTGCGTGGGCGCGGTGTTGGTCAACGAGATCCGCACCTCGCTTGCCTCGACGCGAAGGTCCAACGTCGCCGTCGCGCCGGGTGCGTGTTTGGTCACGTTGGTCAAACCCTCTTGAACCGCACGGTAAGTGGCGCGCTGGACCGCGGCGGACGGCTCGACGTCGGCTTCGCGCACGTGGTGCACGATGGTCGTGACACCCGAGGCCTGCACCAAGGCCGGGATGTCCGCGATGCCGGGCTGAGGTGCCAGCTGCAGCTCACGGTCGTCGGAGGGACGAAGGACGCCAACCATCTCGCGAAGTTCGTCGAGAGTGCGCACGGCTAGTGTGCGGATGGTGCGCGCCGTGGCCGTCGAGGAGTGATCGGTGGCCGTCACCTGCAGAGCTCCCGCTTGGACCGCGATGAGGCTGACCTGATGGGACACCACATCGTGCATTTCGCGGGCCAGGGCTGCGCGCTCGAGTGCCAGCGCACGTTCGAGGAGCAGCTGGTGCTCGTGTTGACGCGCCCGTTCGATCTGATTCAGCTTCTCGGACAACGCGGCACGGGCCCGCATCAGGAGACCGAGCCACACGGGAGCGGCGGTGAACACGACGGCGTACGCGGCGTTGATCACCGAGACCACACCGCGATACTGCTCGTCCCACAGCGACGTGTACCCGATGAACATCGCCACCGCGCAACCCACCAGCCGCCAGTCCAAGGGTCGTCGATGAGCGACGGTGAACAGCGCCACCAGCGATGCGATGACGGCATTCGTCACGACCACGGCGGGAAGGGTGACGAGGAAGACCAGATACGGTGCCCGTTCGCGAAAGCACAGTGCCAGCACGGCAATCGCCGAGATTGCCGCACGGACAGGTGTGATGGCGTGATCGTCGTCGGCAAGCAGCGATCCAAACGCGTCCGCCGCGGCCACCGCGATCAACGCGGCGTCGACCAGCACACGTCGTGTCGCCGTGTTCATTGATCGCCGTCCAGCATCCCTGCTCTCTGCGCGATGATGGCCGCCTCGACGCGCGACTTGACCCCGAGCTTGGACAGAATGGAACTGACCTGGTCCTTGACGGTGCCGACGCTCGTGTACAGCACCGCGGCGACCTCTCCGTTGGACAATCCCGTGGCAAGCAGTCGGAGTACGTGTGACTCGCGATCGCTCAGTGCCTTCACGCGATCGATCGCCTCGTCGTCCTGACGACCGTCGAGGTAACCCGCGATCACCCGCGGACTGACCTTGTCGGACAACACCAGTCCACCAGAGGCCAAGGTGCGCACCATGTGCGGCAACTGCTCCGGGTCGGTGTCCTTGAGCAGGAATCCGACGGCACCCAGCTGCAACGCAGACGCGATGTAATCGTCGGCGTTGAAGGTGGTCAAGACCGCGACGATAGGTGGTGAAGGCATCCCTTGCAATTCGGCAAGGACGGTCAGGCCGTCCTTGCCTGGCATCCGGATGTCCAGCAGGACCACGTCGGGCCGACGCTCCTCGATGACGGCTACCGCGTCCACGCCGTCACACGTCGCGACGACGTCGATGTCATCGGCAGCGGACAGGATCAGTTCGAATCCCGATCGGATCAACGCCTCGTCGTCGACGATCACCACACGCGGCATGTGACCTCCTCGAAGTGCGAGCGCCGTGGGACCGAGCGTAATCGTCGGCGTCAACTCAGCGGGCCTCAGTCGATTAGTCCAATCTTGCGCGCCAGGAACGGAAGCTCGTGAGCCAGGGCCGCCGAGAACAGCCACCAGTCATGCGCACCTGGCAGTTCGGAGAGGTGGCTGTCCATTCCGGCTGACTTCGCCGCCTCCGCTACCCGCTTCGCATCACCGCGGGAGTCGGCGTCCGATGCGCCGACCACGATTGCGCCGCTGCTGCCGACGAAACTGCGCGTTCTCAACAACTCCAGCGGATTCACCCGTGCGAACGCCTTTTCGTCGCCCCCGAACGCTTCTGCAACCGTGCGCCCATGATCCCCCAGCGTCGGCTCGGCAGACCCTGCGATGTCGAGAAACGTGGGATAGACCTCGGGATGATTCGTCGCCAGCTGAAGTGCACAAGTGCCTCCATAGGACGCCCCTGCCACCGACCACGCCTGGGGTCGTAGATCCACGGTCGCGTGTCTCTTGATCCACGCGGGTACGTCCATGCTGAGATAGGTGTCGGCCCTGCCGCGACGTGAATCCAGACAGAGCGGGTCCGCGAACGCGCTTCCCGTCGGATCCGGGATGACCACGACGGGCGCAAGGCCACGGTGGTTTGCCGCGAAGGCGTCCATGATAGCCACCAGGCGGCCCGCCCCGATCCAGTCCTGGGGTGTTCCCGGCTGGCCGGTGAGCAGGACCAGCACCGGGAGCCGCGGCACCGAGGCCGCGAAATACGCAGGGGGAAGGTAGATCTTGGCTGGACGTGCCGAGAACGCCGACACGGGGCCAGGAATCGAGGCCGACGTCAGCTTCCCATGCGTGGAGGGTACGGCGGTCGATCTCAACACCGATTCGACCGAACGCCCTGGCGCCGCAGCGACGACCCCGACACGGACTGCGGGCAGCTCGACGTCATCCGGATGCGGTATTCCGAGCGCGTACCGTGCGGTCGGGTAGGCGCCGAAGACCGCGTTCACCTGATTTGCACAACACGCCACGACGACGAGCCCAGCCACCGCGACCGACACTCCCCTTCGCCAGCGACCGTCGACGGCTATCAGGAACCCTGCGAGTGCGGCGACGAAGAGGGCGCACGCGGCCCAGAGGTAGACGGCGACGGGCAATCGGTCGGGGTAGAGCTTCAGGACGTTGCGGGCCAGATGGCCGCTCGCCAAGGCGACGACGATGGACCCCGCGAGGCACGCGCCGCACTGTGTCGCCTTCACGAGGCCTCGCCGAGGTCCGCTGGCGAATCGCCACGCCAGCCACGCCCCCGCGGCGACGGCACTGATGCGCAAGGCCAGCGGGAGGGGACCCGATAGCAGCGGCCAGTCCAACACCGTCGATCGTCTACTGAAAGTAGATGGCGCACACGACCACCGCGAGCACGATCAGCGCCGCCGTGACCACGGAGACGGCTGCCGACCGCCGTCGCCGTGTGTCGAAATCGTCTGATTCGCAACGGTCTTGGTCGACTACGGTCGGCGGGATGGCGAGCACGCTTCCAGCGTCGTGCAACGAACCTTCCCCGGCCATCGCCCAACCGTCCGCCACCCGTGGCCAGCAGGCCAGAGAACCCCAGCCACCAGGGGCTCGAGTTCAGCCGATCGGCTGATGTACCAGAGCGGCTCTGCCCCCGAGGATCGGGGCATGCATCGCCATCGTGTCGCAATCCTCACGGCAGTCTCGGTCATGCTCGGCACCGCGTGGTCGACGAGCGGCATCGCGCACGCCTCCCCGGCCGTCCCTGACGAATCCGGCGCCAAGTATTCCGATGCCAAGAAGGCCTTGTCCGATGCCGGCTTCACCTCCGTCGTAGCCTCACGAATCGGTGACCGGACAGCACTCGAGAACTGCGTCGTCGTCAATCAGCATCTGAAGGGCGAAGCGCAGACCACCAAGAAGAACGTGGCACCGAAGAACGTTCTGGTCGCCGTCGACTGCAATGGCGGTGCTGCCTCGGCCAAGAAACCCGGCACCTCCGCGGCGGCACCGAAATCGAAGCGGCCCGGTTCCGGCGGTTAGCTCAGGACCGGATCGGTTCCAGGTTGGCAGAACCGGTCCACGTCCCTCAACGTCGGACTGGACTCCCATTCACCCGGCGTCTTGTACAGCATGGCGCCGCAGGCGTTCGCGCGATGCAGACGTCCCGGAGAGTCCAGCTCGTGCAACAGTCCGACGGTGAATCCGGGGCTGTCGACGACGCGTCCGGTATCGTTCGGGTCCGAACAATCTTGAGGAGCCCTCGATGACCGCTGTCCGCGTCGCGCGCCGCCCGATGGTCGCGATCCCCGCACGGTTCTCGGCGTCCGCGTCCGCGCTGCGGTTTCGCGCCGAGGTGACCGCACTCAAGCTCGTCGAGGCCGTCTACGCCGCCGGCGGCGAGCCCGTCGTCGTCCATCCCCGCGCGCCAGGCGGCGAGGTCAGCGATCAGGAGGTCGCCGATCGGCTGTGGTTCGCCGACGCGGTACTCCTGCCAGGCGGTGGAGACCTCGCCTCACACTGGTACGGCGCCTCGCCGCACGCCAGCGCGCACGACGTCGACGAGGAGCAAGACGCCTTCGACCTCGCGGTGGCGCGGGTGGCGCTGGCGCGGGGCATACCCCTGCTCGCGATCTGCCGCGGCACCCAGGCGGTCAATGTCGCACTCGGTGGGGATCTGGTGCAGGAAATGGCGGATGCGGGCGGCAACCATCGACACGTCGTCCACCCCATCCAGGTCGCCCCGGACGCGGTGCTGGCCCGCATCGTCGGAAAGGCGCCCCGGATTTCCTGTTTCCACCACCAGCGCATCGCCCGACTCGGCGACGGGTTGCGAGCCGTCGCCCACTCCGCGGACGGCGTCGTCGAGGCGATCGAACTGGTCGCCCACGCCGGCTGGTACGTCGGCGTGCAGTGGCACCCGGAGGACACCGCGGCAGAGGATCCCACTCAGGCGGCGTTGTTCAGCGCCTTCGTCGCCGCGGCACGCGACCGCTTGGCAGTCTGATCGAGTCAGGCCGTCTCGGCCTCGCCCTCGACGTGGGTGACCAGCTCGCGCAGGGTCTTGGTGAAGGTGGCCACCTTGCGGTCGGAGAGGCCGGCGAGGAGTTCCGATTCCACGGAATTGAACTCTGGGTAGATCTGCTCCATCAGCCGGATGCCCTCCCCGGTGAGCCGCAGCCGCACGAGCCGCCGATCATTCTCGTGAGTTTCGCGGAGGATCAGGCCGCGGCCTTCCAACGTGTTGACCACTCCCGTGAGCGTGGCCTTGGAGATGTCGGCCGATTCGGCCACGTGGCGGGCCTCCATGCCGTCCCAGATCCAGACCACCCACAGAACCACGAAACCGGTCCACGTGACGTCGTGCTTGCGCAGCACCCTGTTGGTGAGCTCCTGTCGGACGGCATTTGCTGCGCGGAAGAGATTGGACAGCGCGTGCGCGGCCTTGAAGTCCAGTGACAGTGCACCGACGTGGTCGGTCATCGCCTTTTCGGTCTCTGCGAGCGTATGTCGGTCCGGCATGATGTCAGGCTACCTGGGAAACGTCCGTCATCGTTTGCTCCCTAACAACTCGACGGGGGTGCGCACGTGAGTGGATGCAATTGCAGTAGCCGCCAATTGGGGAGTCTCGGCCCCATCCGACGATGCGAGCCGACGTGCGAGCGTGAACTGCCCCTTGTCAGCAGTGGCGCGGCTCACATATCGTTAGGGTCCGAACGAATCTAGGGAGCAGCAGGTGGGTCACTTCGACGAAGGCGCTTTGCACGAGGCGGCCGAGAGGCTCGCCGCCGACGGCATCGACGTCGTCCGGTTGGGGTACAGCGACTTGATCGGCACCGAGCGGGGCCGCGATCTGCTGGTCGAACACTTCGGCCGGACTGTCGGCGACGGGGTCGCGTTCTGCCGTTCGGTATACGGCACGTCACCGCTGGGCGACGTGGTGGACATCGAGGGCGGACTGTCGGCAGGCCTGCCCGACATCGTCGCTTTCCCCGACCTGGCCACCGTGCGGCCGGTGCCGTGGGAGCCCGGCGTAGCCCACGTCATCGCCGACCTGTACAACCCCGACGGTTCCCCGTCGGAGGAGAGTCCACGTGCGGTACTCAAGCGCGTCGTCGACAAGTTCGCCGAGCTCGGCATGCGGCCAATAGTGGGC
>Ga0105239_10000795_pt1 | contig 44758 bp, 31 predicted proteins | sample KBSC44metaG_FD_92761 | JGI IMG/M metagenome (GOLD analysis project Ga0105239, IMG submission 92761) | Corn rhizosphere microbial communities from Kellogg Biological Station, Michigan, USA - KBS C4-4 metaG | ecosystem: Host-associated > Plants > Roots > Rhizosphere > Soil | place: Michigan, USA...
GCACCCCCTATACGCTTACTGCCCTGGCCAATACGTTCGATGCTATCAGGCTGGAAGTAGTTGATGCTCCTGTAGTAAATGTCAGCTCGGTACAGGGAAATACTATCACCAATATAGCTATTACCAGCACCAGTACAGGTGATGTGTTTCATGGTATTGCCGTTACCAATTCAAACGGTAATGTAAATGTGGGTACTGTTGCGGCCAATATCATTGGTGCAGGAACAGGTAATGATGCTATTACTATCAATGCAGGAAGCGGTTCTTCTACCTATCCGCTCTATTTTTCCAATAGCGCTGGTGGCAGCTCGGTGATCAATGTAAAGAATAATACAGTGGGAGCGGTAACCCTCTCCGGCAATGGCAATAATTTTGCCGGCATATATGATAATAACCCCGGCACGCTCAATATAACCGGTAACCTGATAGGTAGCCTTACTACGATCAATAGTATTTATGCCAGCAATGCCGGTACTTCGTCTCAAAACGTAATAGGTATTTATGCGCCTTCGGGTTCAGGTACTTTTACCGTTATCAATAATACCATTGCAAACCTTACCAATAACACTACTTCTTCTACTTACGGAGGCAGCCAAACAGCCGGTATTAACCTTAGCTCCGCAACCGCTAATATAACTGCTGTTACAGGTAATATCATTCGTAATCTGTATTGCGCTACTCAGTCAACGGGCGGAAGTAATACGGCCGCTTTATTGGGTATTGGTATAGGTGCTTCGGGCGCCACTTCAGCTTATGCGGTTTCGGGTAATACCATTCAGTCACTGCGCACAGGCGCCACAACAGCCGGTGTATATATGGAGGGTATATTTTTCTTTGGTTCTACCACTGTTACCAATACCATTGCTAAAAACTTTGTACATAGTTTTGATATTACTACCGGCAACACAGCGGTTAATATCAGGGGTATTGAAGACAACCAGGGTAAGGCGATTATCGTGAACAATATGGTACGATTGGGCATCAAACCCGATGGCACCAGCCTTACGAACTCTGTACGTATCGACGGCATCATGAAAGGCGCCGGCCAGGATGTAGGTTTTTATTATAACAGCGTATATATAGGCGGTACCAATGTGGATGCTTCAACAACCAACTTTACTTCTGCTTTCAGAAAAGAAACAGTAAATGGTACGGATGTTGTTCGAAATAATATCTTAATCAATAATCGTTCTAACAATACCACCGGCGGTACGCACTTTGCCATTTCGGTAAACTCTGCGGGTGCGATGACTTTCGATCATAATATTTATGGCTATAGCGGAACAGGGGGCGCCTTTGCCATAACCAACGGACCGGGCAATACACCCACTTCTGCTGCCTATACCAGCGGCTGGAATGCAGGGGGTGATGTAAGCAGCCTGGTGGCCGATCCGTTGTTTGTAGATGCAACAGGACCTGCGTCGACAGTTGATCTGCATATTTCAACTTCGGTCGTTTCACCGGCCAACGGTGCAGCCGTGCCTATTGCAGGTATTACGGATGATATAGAAGGAGATGTAAGAGATGCTGCCACGCCTGATATCGGGGCAGATGAGTTCACGCAAAGCAATGGCGTAGATATGCAGGCTGTTTCATTGGTATCGCCTGCCATCGGTAAAGGATGTTATGGAAAAGAAGTAGTAACAGTAAAAGTAAGAAACAACAGTTCGGTAGCGATCGACTTTACGGCTCACCCTGTAACCGTTCAGGTAAATGTTACAGGCGCCGCCACCGCTTTACTCAGTACTACTGTAAATACCGGTACGCTCACTGCAGGAAACACTATGGATGTGAGTATACCGGCTACCAGTACCGTAAATATGTCGGCTTCAGGTACATATATTTTTGATGCAAAAACATCTGTTTCGGGAGATGTTAAAACTTCCAACGATGCCATGCAAACCACTACGCGTATAAGGCAGGCGCTGATAACAGGATCTATTGCGGCTTCGCAATACAACTATTGTTATCTCGGTGCCCCTGTTTTAACTGCCACCGGCAGCAATGGATATGATAGCCTTCATTGGCAGCAGACTATCGACACTACAGCAGGTTATAGTAATATCGCGAATGGCACTGCTTCACCCTTTGCTACGCCAAACATTTTCCAGACAATGTACTTCAGGCTGGCAGCAAGTTGTTTAACCGATACAGCTTATACGCCTGCTATAAAAGTAATCATAACCAGTCCACAGGTAGCATCTGCTACACCGGCTACCCGTTGCGACCAGGGCGTACTGGATCTCCAGGCTGTTGGTTCTCCCGGCGCTCAGTTGCATTGGTATACCGATGCCACCGGTGGAACTGCTGTTGGTATTGGTTCAGTATACACCACACCGTCGATATCCACTACCACTACATATTATGTTTCGGCTGTGCAAGGTGTTTGTGAATCGGCCCGCACTGATGTTACAGCAACTGTTAACCAGGGTACAAAAATTACAACCCAGCCTGTTAGTCAGAACGGATGCCCGGGCGGCGCCGTTAGTTTTAAGGTTTCGACAACAGGTACCGGGCTTACTTATCAATGGAGAAAAGGAGGTGTAAATATTGCCAATGCTACCGATAGCATTTATACCATTGCGAGTGCCACACCATCCGATGCCGGTTTGTATGATGTGGTGATTTCAGGCGCTTGTGGAATAGTTGTATCATCAACGGCATCACTCACCGAGGCCTCTACCAATTCATGGATGGGCGCCATCAGTTCTGACTGGAATACAGCAGGTAACTGGTGTGGTGGTGTTCCGGCTTCCAGCACCGATGTTACCATTAATGCAGGCACGCGGTATCAACCGGTTATCAGCGGTACTGCATCGGCACATCATATCACCATCAGCAGCGGCGCCAGTGTAACAATTAATGCCAATGGAACACTGAATATGTATGGCAATTATGTGAACAATGGAACATTCACTGCAACATCGGGTACAGTTGCTTTCCGCGGTGCATCCAACCAGCATATTGATACATTATCGGTTGGTAATGTGATCATGAACGGAGCGGGCGGTATAACACTCGATGGCAACCTGACTGTGTTGAATACGCTCACGCTCACTAATGGAAATATTAATGTAGGAAACAACGATATCCTGCTCAGTAATTCGGCAAGTGGTAGCGTAACCAGTCATATTGTAACCAATGGAGCCGGTTCAGTGGTCTTCAATAACCTTACTGTTCCGGTTACTATACCTGTAGGCCCTGCTGCTGATTTGTATAACCCGGTGACCATTGGTAACGGGCAGGGCAGAACTTATACCATTCAGGTAGCAACAGGCTTCCCGATGCCAATCACTGATGGCAGTAAGGCGATCAATCGTACCTGGACAATTACGGCCGATATTACACCAGCGCAGCCTGTAGACATCACCCTGCAATATGCCGATGCAGATGCCAACGCCGGGGCATCGCCAACCGCCGCTATGGATGCGGGCGTGTATAACGGTATTACCTGGGCCATTGTGTCGCCTGCTGATGGAATATTGCCTGTAGGTTCATCTCTGGCAAGAACAGTTGCCATGTCAACCGGTAAATTAGGCGCGATTGTTATTACCAATAAGGGAGGTATTCGCAATGATAACATCACCAGCACAGAGTTGAAGGCGCAACTGATGCCAACTATTGTTTCTGGTGATGCGAAGCTCAGGGTAACCAGTCCGCGCGCCATGAATATTGAATGGGTAGTAACCGATGCGCAGGGACGAATGGTAATGAAGTTCACTGATCCTGTAACGGCAGGCACAACAGATCTGAATGTATCATTCTATCGGTTATCAAGCGGAGTATATTATCTCTCCGGAACAACTGATGCCGGTAAAACGCCAACGATACGCCTTTTGGTCCGTCACTAAATATAGCCGTAAGGCAAACCATTAGATCCCGCTGTAACGGCGGGATTTTTTTATTTATTGATCTTCTGAAAACAAAATAACTGATAATCACCAATTAGCTTCCTGCTCCTCATTCGTTCTTTCGGGGGCCTGTGCCGGATGTAGCTGCCAGTCTTTATCATACCGTACAAAAAACGCCAGCCAGCCGGCTCTTGCTATCCGCATTAAATAAGGTTGTGCGGCTATCAATAGAAGAGAGTTAAAGATCAGCCAGTAAAAAAAGCGGTGGTCGTTCAACGAAAAACCAATGAGCAGCCACCACGCTACAAATGTGGCTACACTTATGGCGACTGTAATTGCATAGCTAACATAGCTTGATCCATAATAAAAGCCAACTTCTATATTTAAAGACTGTCCGCAAACAGGGCATTCTTTATTCATTCTCATCGTCGTTTTTAAGGCATACGCATTGGGGTTTTCAAACATATCGCCCTGACGGCAACGGGGGCATTTACATTGCAGCCAGGCTGATAAAAAACCAGGTCTTTTCTCCGTTCCTGAAACATCACTATTATTATTCTTAGTACTCATAACCGCTTCCATATTGTTATTTTTTGATTATTTGCTTTCTGAAAGCTTCAGGGGTTATGCCTTCATATTTCCTGAAGAATTTTGAAAAGTAGGAGTTGTCGATAAAATTCAGTTCACCGGCAATTTGTGCAATAGTGAGCCTGGCATTGACCAACAAACGCTTTGCTTCCAGTAAAATTCTGTCTCTTATCAGCTCACCGGCCGATCTTCCTGTTACATCTTTAGATAAGGCATTCAGATGATTGGGAGTAATGTATAACATGGCAGCATAATCTTTCGTCAGCCTCTTTTCTTTGTAATGCTGCTCGATCAGCTTTCTGAAATTCTGTAAAAGAACAGTATTGTAGTTGCTTCGGTGCTCTTCGCCTTCCTTGTTTGTATATCTGTTTACCAGTATAAGCAATTGCACCAATGCGGCTCTTGCAAAATCATCTTTGAACGCGGCGGTTGAATTTCCTTCGCGTACAATCGTTTCCAGTATTTCTTCAATCTGTTGCCGCCCTGCGGAGGGAATAACGATTACCTGCTGGCTCGCAATTCCGGAGAAAAAAGAGAACTGGTCGGGATAGCCCGGATTCGCTATCAGTGCCTGCAGGTACTGTTCTGAAAAGTTGACTATATAACCATCGGGTTGTTGGTCAAAATCCCAGCTATGCACCTGTCCGGGCGCCATAAAATAGATCTGTCCTGCCTCTACAGGAAAGTGTACAAAGTCTATCGAATGACTTCCTGATCCTTTTGTAAAATATACCAGATGATAAAAGGAATGCTTATGAGGAAAGTGCAGATTTGGGTGATCTTCCAGATAATGCGCAAAATGATCGGCTATAAAATCTTTCGGCGAAACCGGCGCTTCTTTTAAATTATGGATGCTATATGTTGGTAGAACCTGCTTTGACATGTACCGTCTTTTCAATAGCAAAACTATAAAAGCTCTACCATGAAAAGGGGTGTTTTTTATGGGATTTGTGGTATTTTTTACTGATTGGGAAGCATGTCACAAAAAGGCAAAGGCGCCAGGTGTCCTGAGCGCCTTTGCGGGAAGTAAGACTATTTTACTTACTACTTAATAAATCTGCTGCTTGTAACTTTCCCTTTACTGATAATGGTCAAGGTATAAATGCCTGCTTTCAGTCGAGATACATTTAACTGGTTGTTTGTATTCGTTGTAGCCAGCACTTCTCTGCCCGAAAAATCGTACACTTTTATTAAAGCGCCAGTAAGGTCTTCACTGGAGCGGAATCGCAATTCATCCCGAACAGGATTTGGATAAATTTTCAAACCATTGCCGGTTATTAAACCAGGTTGTGGTTTGGCGGGCGCCACTGCAAATACTTTAATAGAAGAAGCGGAGTCGTTAAAGCCATTCGTTACCAGACATGGGTTATCTGCAACAAATGTTTCAGAATTCCCGAGGAAATTGTCGTTAACATACATTTCTATCTGGTAACCGCTGCTCACTTTTACAGAAGATATATCGTCATTGGCAACACCCAGTGCCTGCAACTGTGTAAGGGTATAATTGCCGGGTGCGAGCGCTACTGCATAACCTCCATAATTACAATGCTGATATACCGTAGCTCCGGTAGCAGATCCAACGACACTTATTTTTAATGATGAAGTGGAGTCGTTAAAATTGTTTGCTACCAGACATGAGTTGTCAGCAGTAACAGTTATAGACCTACCACTAAAGTTATTGTCAATAAACAACTGTACCTGATAACCACTATTTACTTTCAGTGAAGAAATATCATCGTTGGCAATACCAACTGCCTGTAACTGACCTAATGTGTAATTACCGGGAACAAGCCCCACTGCAGTACCTCCGTAATTACAATCTTTGTAAAAAGTAACTACAGGTGTATTGGTTACATTAATAGTAGCCTGAGCCGATGTTTGTCCGCCGCGATCGTCTGTAGCCGTAGCAGTGATTATGTAGTTGCCTGTTGCTACATTGCTCCATGTAAATGAATAAGGTGCTGTTGTCGCTTCACCCAGTTTAGTACCGCCATTAAAAAATTCTACTTTACTGATGGCGCCATCTGCATCAGCAGCATTTACTGTAATGGCAACAGTAGCTGGTGCGAGGTACAGATCTCCTGAAACAGGTTTAACAAAACTTACACTGGGCGCAGTATTGGTAAGCGATCTGATACGTAAAGAAGATACCGAGTCGTTCAGGTTAGAACTTACCAGGCAAGATGTATTGGCATTAAAGCTGGTATAGCTGCCCTGTAACGCATTGTTTTTGTAGAGTAGTACTTCATATCCGCTGTTGATAGTAAATGAAGAAATGTCTTTGTCAGAAATACCACTTGCTACGAGGTCGGCAGTTGTATATGCACCGGGGGCCAGACTTACCGCATAGCTGCCACTATAATTGCAATCCTTGTAGAAGGTAGCTACTGCATTGGCGGTTGCTCCTGCAACGGTGCCGCTGATAGAATAATAACCCAGACTGCCATAATTGGTATATCCTGTAGTGGCGGGATCGCCATAGCCTACACCTGTAACAGACACATAGTAAGTGCCGGCAGAAAGTGTAGCACTCAGGCTGGCCGCTAATCCGTCAGGATTGGAAGTAGCTATCAGGTTACCTGCGCCATCGTAGAGATTAGCCAGGATATCCAGATTGGGATGTTTATCGGCCGGATTAATATTCAGCGATACTGCGCCGCCTGATGTGGTGAAAGAAAAGAAATCGGCATCACTGCTGGTTTCGATATCACCCGAAATAAAAACGTTACCCGATGTGCCAACCGACAGGGGAGAAGCGGCAGCAATAGTATTGCCATAATCATCAACACGGTATCCTACACCGTTGGCGTTGCTGGCAATAATTGCCAGATCGTCTTCTTTATTGCTGGGATTGGCATATTCGCCTTTACTCCATTGAACAATGGGTACATAATAACCGGCGCCCATGATGGGCGCCCAGTTGCCCTGTCCCAGATAATATTCTTCAACGGGGCTGGTTCTGCCGTCGTGACCTAATCCGAATGTATGGCCCACTTCATGAGCGCCTGCATCACCGGCGCCCTTTACGCCACCGTTAAATACCCAGCAGGGTGTTTCATTGCCCCAGGTAAATGATCCCACAAATGCAACGCCGCCTGCTCCGGGTGCTGCTGTATTCGTGGGCGTGAAAATACAACGCATACGTCTGTTGGCAGGATACGAATTATATACTGCTTCACTCGTGGTAATGTTTAGCCGGAATGGCCGATAGTCTTCACTGATCAACTGCCATACTTCATATCTTTCGGCGTCCGACAGGGTAGAAGGGGCAGCATCGATCGGATTGCCATTATTCCAGCCGGTGCCGGATACGTATTGTCCATCGAAGTCGAGCAATACGCAACCATTTGCATTGGGATAGCTTTGCAGACTGTACAATTGTGCCTGCGTTAAAGCGGCGGCATTGCTTACGGCAGCGCTTGCAGGTGCTTTTTCATAATCTATACACAATACTTTGTGTATGTCTGTTTCAGTGATAAATACATTTCCTTTGGCGTCGGAATAGTACGTCCAGGCTTTTTTGCTGTTACGCAAAATGATATTTCCCTGTACGCTTGTTCCTTCAATGCGTATCATAAATGAGGAGCCAGGTACATTTTCAATTTCTCCAATAATATATTCATTACCGGTAGCAGACGATCGCCGGAAGTTTACCTTGCCGGGAAATGAATCGGTGGCATTAACCCTCAGCATCAGTCGCCCGGTAACGCGTTGCTGAGGCAGGGTAGTGATTTGCTTTCGGAAGGAAGTCAATATATCTGATACAGAGCCAAGTGACGTTGGTTTTACCTGGCTGTAGCCGGCCACACTCACCAGTAGCAGACTGGCGACGAGCCATAAGGACAGTTTTTTCATAATGCTTAATATTTAATGGTTAACTGATAGATTGAGTGTGTTAATGGGATAGCGCATGGCGATGCTATAGGCCGGTAACAATAACCAGCCAGCAATGCATTGTGAAGAAGGATTTGTGAACAGGGCAGGACGTGAGCGTGTCAGCTGTACAGCAAGGGATAATGTACAGTGTGGCTACACTTAACAGCAGTAAATTAAAATGAAATGATAATTGAACAGGAGCACTACGTTTGGCAGTGTGTAATGATTAGTATAATTTTTTTCATAGAAAAGGTTTTATTGTGAGCCGTAAATTTATCGTGTTTAGCAGGTTGTTAGCAAGAGTGGATGTGTCTTTTCTTTGGGATATTTATAAACATTATGGATATAGATAATTCCAGCTAAGCAGCGAGCGGCTGCAGAATTGGAATCTGCTGAAAACTTCTATTCTTTACTCCCACCATTTCGCATCTTCAATTTGCTGTGCCTTTTTTGCTTTTTCATCATCGTCGGCATCGTAAGCTGCAACAAATGTTTCCCAGCCATTCTTAATGTATTTTTCCTGAATATGCACATCGCCTACGCCTGTATCTAATTCTATACTGTTGGGCATTCTGAAATCGCCCCAGTTACATTTTTTGCTTTTGCCTGTTTTGTAGCTTGTCCATGTTGCTGTACACTGGTTATTACAATATCCATCGGCAACAGCGAGTATAGCGTCGTAATATAGTTTGCCTTTTTTGTCGATGCAGAAATCGGTTGTCAGTTTTCCTTTGATGGTGCCGGTTGACGATTGTGTACTGTCTTCGTAAAAAACTACATCACAGGTGATAGAGCCTTCTTTAAAGGAGGGGTTATACGTTTCTTTATAAAGAACAGCTTCCTTTATGGTAATAGTGCCTTTGAAATTGCAAACATTGGTTTTAACCATTGTTTTGCCATACACATCGTATACGTAGGGATTATTCAGCCTCTTTTTTACTTTTATATAATGGATATAGAAACGCTGGTAATTATCTCCTATAAAGCCAAGCGGTTCAGGAAAAGCTATTTTCTCATCACCACCGTCTGGCCGTATGCTGTCGCCCCGCCAGCAATTACTAAAGTCAAAGTTTTTAACGGAGGTATAATAGTTGGTATATTTTGCACTTTGTGCATTGGCGGAAGATTCAGCGCATAGGAAAATTATGAGGAAGCAGCATGTAAATACCCTTTTCATAGAATTGATATAGTAGAGACGAAAATATACTTTTTATTCTATTGAGGAAAGGATGCATACTCCTGGCGCAAGCCTAATTCAGGTATAAGTCCCGCAGCTTCTTCATTCGTTTTTTATCAAGCCCTATTTGGTACTTACCCTATTAATTCCAAAGATCGCGTCAGGGGCTTTCGGCAGGCGGCGGACATAAGCGTGCTGGTTCTTGCCACTTTTTTTTATTGACAGGCAGGGTAGGACTGCCGACCGAAGGCCAGCAAGCTAATGATTGTTAGCGAGTTAGAAGAATGTCTTCGTCAATTGTCATCAGGCTGTTTATCACTCGTTAGTATATTAGTGTTTTTTTTAGTAAATTAGGATTGTTAATATATAACGCAAAGACGGTGAAAAATATCTGACAATATTTTTCAACAAATTTGTATTATTTGCTGTGGCTGTTATACATTTAATGCAGAATTAAAACTCTCTTGCCATAGGGTCTGTACGAGACCGGTTACTTTTGCACCCATATCCATACCTTATTCCTACCTGTTACGGTAATGTTACAACAGCATTAAGACATTACTCCTTATCTATATCAAACTTAGAAGATCCTTTTATTTATATATATCCGGTATACCTATTGGTAAAGCCATAGTAGCAACGTAAAAAATTTAGCAACTCTCAATCTGGTTCATGAAGAATCCGGGGCCTCATTATATTGCCGGTTTTAAGGAAGGGAACGTGGAAGTATTCCAGCGTATCTTTCATAAGTATTACCGTCCCCTTTATTTCTTCGTAAAGCAATTACTGGATGATGCACATGAAGCTGAGGATATCGTCTCCGAAACATTTCTGAAGTTGTGGAATATGAAACACAACTTTGAAACGGAACAAAATATCAAAGCTTTCCTTTACATAACCTGCAGAAATGCCAGCTTAAATTGTCTCAGTTACCGCAAACGAATTACTTCACATCATAAGGAAATTCTTCACACATTAACTGAGGAAGAATTCATTTCTCATCAGGAAGGTTACTCAGAGTTATTACAGCAGTTGGAAACAGCCATTGCCGCATTGCCAGATAAGCAACAGGAGGTAATGAAGATGATCTTATTTGAAGGACTTACAGATGAAGAAATAGCGGAACGGCTCAATAAGACTGAGAAAACAGTCCGCAATCAAAAAAATACTGCTATTCATCATCTGCGGATCAACCTGGATAATAAGAAGATGATCACCGCTGTGCTGTTTTTGTTGGCTTGTTTGATCGAGCAATAGTAAATTTACTTTTCCCTGCTTCTCAATACTTCTGCTGAATTTGATATCAGGGTGCTCATCCCCTCCCTGGAGGGGCCTCAGAGTGTATCCCTCTAAAAAATGATCAAAAGGGGTGGGTTTCGATTTTTCCTTTTAACTGAACAAGCTTTTACTGTTCCAACAACAGTAGTTAATAATTTATTTATATACCGCTTGGGCAAAACAGACCCCTTGTTTGTTTTTATATATGGTCAGATTATAGACATTAGATTCCTTCATAATAGATCATTAATGAATACAGGCATACCAGACAGAATTATAGAATTAATAACGAGGAACATAATAGGGGAGATCTCTGCCGCCGAGAAGGCTGAATTAGACCAGTGGGTTGACAGCTCTGAACAGAACAGGTTATTCTTTTCTCAGATCAATAATCGTTCTGATCTGAAAGCAAAGTGGCAGGATTACAACGAGCCTGATGAGAATCAGGCATGGCGAAAATTGGCAGGGGACATTCCTGAAATAAACATGGCTATTGCTGCCAGACCACGCGTATTCAATTGGAGGTCGTTCACTATAGCGGCTGCAGTGATTTCAATAGTATCTGTTGCCGGCTGGTATTTTCTGACCAAAAATACTACCCGCAAACCCGAAGAAAAAGCGCCTGTTGCCAGTACCAGGACAGACGTTGAGCCCGGAGGCAATAAGGCGGTGCTTACCCTGGCAGATGGGACCAGAATAGTTTTGGATAACGCTGAAAATGGATCTCTCGCCAGACAAGGTAGCACCGCTATATTGAAACAGCAGGATCTGGTGACCTACAAACAAGGAGAGTCAGCTCCGGCAAATGAAGTTCTGTATAACACCATTTCAACTCCACGGGCGGGTCAGTATCATGTAATCCTTCCTGATGGAAGTAATGTGTGGTTGAACGCTGCGTCATCTATTCATTTTCCAACACAATTCACTGGTAAAGACAGAAAAGTTGATATCAGTGGTGAGGCTTACTTTGAAGTAACAAAGGATAAAACCAGGCCATTTAAAGTTGCGATTCTTCCTGGTAGCAGAGCGAACAAACCCGTAGAAATTGAGGTACTGGGAACACACTTTAATGTTAATGCCTACATAGACGAAAACTATTTTAATACTACTTTATTAGAAGGCAGCATTCGATTAACACTGGGAGAAAGTGCAGGCATTTCAAAAATGCTGACTCCCGGAGAGCAGGCTTTATTTAATAAAGAGGCTGACAAATTAAGTGTTACAAAAAGTGAGGATGCTCAATCTTCGATATCCTGGGTTAAAGGAATATTTCACTTTGAGCAGAGCGACATTAAAGCAGTAATGCGTCAGCTTTCAAGATGGTATAACGTGGATATTGTTTATGAAGGAAAGGTTTCTGAAGAGAAAATTACAGGAGATGCTGAAAGGAACATTCCCTTATCGAAAATGCTTGACAGACTGGAAAAAATGACATCAGTTCATTTTTCACTTCAGGGACAAACTGTTAAGGTAATTCAATAGGTTACACGGTTTCTTAAAATATGCATATGAGCACTGTTAAAAAATCTTTCTGGATTCTACTGGTATTATTATTTCCAGTTGCCAAAGGCTTTTCCCAACAGCCCGTTAGCTGGAATTATTTCACTAAGAAAATTTCCGACAAAGTATACGAGGTGCATTTAAAAGCCACCATGAATGATGGCTGGCACATCTATTCGCAGAAGCAACCCAAAGATGCAATAGGGTTGCCTACTACTGTAAAATTTACGGCCAATCCTTTGCTTAGTCTGAAGGGCAATCCTTTGGAAAAAGGAAAACTGGAGAAAGTAAAGAATGAAGAGATCGGCATGGAAAATCACCAGTATGAAAATGAAGTGGAGTTTGTGCAGGTAGTGTCTGTAAAAGCCAATGTGAAAACAAATATTACAGGGAGTATAGAATTTATGGCATGTACTGAAGAGCGATGCCTGCCTCCCGAAACAGTTTCATTCAGTTTGCAGTTACAATAACCCCGACATTTATAAGATGGGGAAAAGTATAGCCATGAATTAATTGTTACCAGATAAAGCCGGGTAGAAGTTAAGTTGTTTTTCTATCAGATTTTAGTGTGACAATTTTAAGCAACAGTTTAGTTACAATGAAACTTCGACTTGGCTCAGGGCAAGCTGCTCTGGGCTGATGTTGAAGTCAGAAAAAATTAATAAGCAAGGTTTAGTTATAATGAAAAGATTATTGTTTTTATTGGTAGGGGCATTCATTATTAGTACGGTTTCAATGGCGCAACCGACCAGGCATATTATCCTGGTGAGTATCGATGGGTTTCGTCCGGAGTTTTATCTTGATTCAACGTGGCCTGTGCCCAACATGCAGCAATTGAAAGTAAAGGGAGCTTATGCGCAGAAAGTAAAAAGCGTTTTTCCCAGCTTCACCTATCCTTCGCATGTAGCGATGCTCACAGGTGCTTTGCCAGCCAGAAGCGGTATTTATTATAATACGCCTTTTGAGCCCGAAGGAAGTACCGGCAAATGGAACTGGTTCGTAAAAGATATTAAAGTACCCACCTTGTGGAGCAGCATAAAAGCGGCAGGTATGACCAGCGCTGCAGTAGAATGGCCCGTAAGTGTAATCGATGACATCACCTGGAACATACCTGAAATATGGGATACCAAACATCCTGAAGACCGTATTACCGAAGTAAGAAAATATGCCACCAAAGGATTGATAGAGGAAATTGAAGCCAATGCCACAGGCAAGCTCAATGGTGAGAACATGAATGAGGAGTATATGAGTCTGGATGAAAATTCCGGTAGAATGGCTGCCTATATTTTTAAAACCTACAAGCCCAATCTGCTCGCCGTGCATTTTGCAGAGGTAGATGGCAAGCAGCATGAGGAGGGTAGGGATGGCGCCAAAGTAAAGTTGGCGGTTGCTACTGCCGACAGAGCCATTGGTGATTTGTTAGAAGCTATTGAACAGGCCAAGCTGCAGGACAGCACCGTTATCATTATCACCGGCGATCATGGTTTTATGAATATGAAGCAGGTATTACGGCCCAATGTATGGTTAAAAGAGGCGCAGCTGATGGGAGAAGGAAAAGACTGGAAAGTAAAATTTCAGCCGGCCGGAGGATCAGCGTTTTTATACCTGCAAAATCCGAAAGATGAACAAACACTCAGCAAAGTAAAAGATATATTGAATAAACTGCCTGCTGATACAAAGAAGCTCTTTACCATTTACGACCGAAAAAAACTGGATGCTATGGGTGCGGACTCCAGCGCTGTGTTGGCGCTGGCTGCCGCATCCGGAATCATATTCAGCGGCAGTGCGCAGGGACCAATAGTGTCACTGGCGCCTTCAGGGGGGCATCATGGATATGATCCTGATATGCCCGAAATGTACACGGGGTTCATTGGTTACGGACCTGGCTTGAACAAAGGAGTGGTTATTCCACTCATGAGCGTAAAAGACACAGCGCCGCTCATTGCCACACTGCTCGGACTGACGTTTAAGTCGCAGGACGGTGTGCTTTATCCGGGACTGGTTTCAGGTAAATAATGACCTTTTTGCTTTTGTTAATGGACACCAACTCCATTAAATCTTATAACCTACACACAACATCAAGATACTGTTCAAACCATGCCTATCCTCCATTGCTTGCATCTTGCCATAGGGAAAGTGTAATTAAAAGTAATGGGGATTAACCTGAAGTTTGTCTGTCTGAGTCAAGCTATGGCAGATAAAAAAACCGGGGTGTTGGTAGCACCGCCGGTCCAATGAAGGTTAACCTTTTTACAGTTTGCGGACTGAATATTTATTAACCTCTCAATTTGACAAAGGTATGATTTTTAATGCCATTGCACGTTCTTTCGTTGCCATGAACAAGCGAGAGAACGCGGCGCTAACCAAAATGCTGCGTGTTATGAAATTAACCGCTATTCTATTCTTTATCGCCTGTATCCATGTCAGTGCGCATGGACTGGCCCAGGATCACGTTACGTTTGCAGGTAGAGACGTTCCGCTTGAACAGGTATTTTCTGCTATCAAAAAGCAGACAAGCTACCTGTTCCTGTACAATGAGTCGTATATGAAGTACGCGAGGAAGGTTACTATAAGCGTGAAGAATGCTTCGATAAAAGAAGTGTTGGATGAGTGTATGAAAGATCAACCATTTGATTATAATATTGAAGGGAAGACGATATTTTTGGTGAATAAGCCTGAACCGGTTAAGGTTAAATCACAAACTACTTTAGGGAATCTTATAGAAGTTAAAGGACGAGTGGTTGATGAGAGCGGGGAACCAATTGTTGGAGCGAATGTTACTATTAAGGGTACAAGTCAGGGAACGGCTACAGATGAGAATGGATATTTTTCGCTGGCGGTAATAGATGAAAATGCGGTGATCCTAGTTAGTAGCATTGGTTACGAGGCTCATGAGATGCGGGTTAGTGGGAAAACAACATTAAATATTTCATTGAGAAAAGCGATTAATAGTTTGGATGAAACGGTGGTGATTGCGTACGGCAGTACTACGAAGCGTTTAAATACTGGTAACGTGACGTCTGTCAAATCGACTGAAATAGAAAATCAGCCAGTTTCTAATCCTCTAGCAGCCTTAGAAGGAAGGGTTCCGGGGATGGTAATTACGCAAACGACAGGTATGGCAGGGGGTGCTTTTAAAGTACAAATAAGAGGTAGAAGTAGTATTAATCCGCAGGTTGGAAACAATCCACTTTACATTATTGATGGTGTTCCATATACATCTCAATCATTATCAAATCAAACTGGTGTGAATGGAGGAAGTCCATTGAACTTTATTAACCCCTCCGATATAGAAAGTATTGATGTCCTAAAGGATGCCGATGCCACAGCGATTTATGGTTCGAGGGGGGCAAACGGTGTAATACTAATAACAACAAAAACTGCAAAAACCGGATCTACAAAAGTAAATTTCAATGGGTATTCTGGAATTGGGAAAGTTACTAGGACGGCAAAATTGTTGAATACGCAACAATATCTTGAAATGCGGCATGAAGCATTTCACAATGATGCAGTTTTGCCGACAAGTGCAAATGCACCTGATCTACTAGTTTGGGATACTACGCGTTATACAGATTGGACAAAGGAACTGATCGGAGGTACCGCCCGTTTTACTGATGGACAGATTTCTTTTTCTGGGGGAAATGCAAACACCCAGTTTCTATTGGGAGGAGGGTGTCACAATGAAACAACAGTTTTCCCAGGGACTTTTTCAGACAAAAAGATTAATGCTCATTTCAACATCATTAATACTTCAGTAAATCAAAGGTTTAAACTTTCAACTTCAGGAAGTTTCTTAGCTGATAAAAATAATTCTCTAGGAAATGGAGACCCTACAAGCTATATATCTTCTATCGCGCCAGATGCACCCAAAATATATAACGCAGATGGAACTTTAAATTGGGCGAATGGGACTTGGGGATTTAATGGAAATCCATATGCCAATTTATTGGTGAAATACTTAGGTAAAACATATAATTTAATAAGTAACACTTTATTAAGTTATCGGATTTTAAATGGGTTAGATTTTAAATTAGGACTCGGTTACAACAACATGCAATACAATGAGATTTTAGCTACCCCTATTGCCTTTAATGATCCATCTTCTGGCATTAATACCGGCTCCTCTGAATTTATTAATCAAAGCCTAACTTCGTTTATTGCCGAGCCTCAAATCACTTATGAAATAAAGATTGGAGACGGTAAATTAACCAGTTTAGTGGGAACAACTTTGCAAAGCAATACAAATCAAGCACATTATTTATTCGCTGATGGAATTACATCCGATGCACTTTTAGAGAACTCTCAAGCAGCCACATCATTAAGATCTGTAGATACAAAAAGTCAATATAAATATAATGCCATTTTTGGAAGACTAAATTATGTTTTTCGCAATAAGTATTTACTAAACTTAACTGGCCGTCGAGATGGAAGTAGTCGATTTGGGCCAGGCAAGCAATTTTCCAATTTTGGCGCGATAGGAGCAGGGTGGATTTTCTCAAAAGAGAATTTTATTCAACAGCACTTTTCTTTTTTAAGCTTTGGAAAACTTCGGGCAAGTTATGGAACGAGTGGTAATGATCAAATCGGAGATTATCAATTTTTAGACCTTTACAAAAATTCAAGTTACTCGTATCAAGGCTTGGTTGGTCTGTATCCAAACAATCTTTTTAACCCAGACTTTGCTTGGGAAATAAATAAAAAATTTGAATTAGGGTTAGAAGTCGGACTTATAAAAGATAGAATATTTATTTCTTTAGATTATTTCAAAAATAGATCAACAAATCAATTAGTAGGATATTCTTTGCCAGCTTTAACAGGTTTTACTTCGATTACAAATAATTTAGCAGCGAAAGTCGAGAATAGTGGAATAGAACTCTTAGTCAATACTAGTAATATTAGTACACAAAATTTTAAGTGGTCAACTTCATTTAATATTTCAATTCCTAAGAACAAATTAGTCGAATATCCAAATTTCTCAAGTTCTTCATATGCTAATACATATGTGATTGGACAGCCATTAACGATTAGTAAGGTTTATCATTGGTTGGGTGTCAACGACACTACTGGGCTATATCAGTATTCTAATAGCAAAGGAAACCCTACTTATAGCCCCACAACAACTGATCGAACAGTGATAATAAATACAGCTCCAAAATATTATGGCGGTATTCAAAATACTTTTGAATACAACGGATTTCAATTGGATTTGCTTTTCCAATTTGTGAAACAGATTGGCAGCCAATATTTGTTCAATATACTACCCGGCTCTTTCGGAAATAACCAGCCAATATCTGTTTTGAATCGTTGGCAAAATTCAGGAGGAGGACCAGTAAACTACCAGATGTTTTCACAGAAATTTACCAACGCATTTAAAGAATATACAAATGCCAAAACAAGTGATTTTATTTATGGTGATGCATCCTTCATACGCTTAAAAAATGTATCAATTTCATATCAGTTGCCTAAACGCTGGAAGCAAAAGGCTCATCTACAAAACTGCAGATTATATGTAATGGGCCAAAACATCCTAACTATAACTCGATATAAAGGAAATGATCCTGAAAATCAAAGTCCAAATAATTTACCTCCTTTGAAAGTCCTAACGATTGGCATTCAGATTGGCCTTTAAAATGAAGTCAATCTTTAGAAAATTGAAATAAAAATTAAAAATTGATTTATGAAAGTGAAAAGTATATTCGTCATTATAATTATTGGACTGCAAATACTCGGATGTAAGAAAGCAATCGAAATAGACCCTCCTATATCCGGGCTTGTGAGTAGCACTGTTTATTCAAGTGACGCCACTTCTATTGCAGCCTTGACCAGTATCTATGAACGGTTAATGGGTGAAACCAACTTTCTAAATGGGACTCAAGGGATAGCTTTAAGATTAGGATTGTCAGCTGATGAATTTAAGCTTTATTCATCGGATATCAACTTGTCTCAATTCTATACAAACTCCCTGGTTAGTACAAATAGTACCTTTTGGAATGAGCTATACAACTTTGTATATAGTTGCAATGTGGCAATAGAGCAATTGTCGAATTCTACAAGTGTCTCATCCATGATAAAACAACAGTTGCTAGGTGAAGCGAAATTCATGAGAGCTTTTTTTTATTTTTACTTAGTTAACATATATGGCGACGTACCATTGCTACTTACATCTGATTATCGTATTAATTCTATTGCATCAAGAACTCCTAAAGCACAAGTTATCCAGCAAATGATTGCCGATTTGAAAGAAGCTCAAAATTTGCTCACTTCTAACTATTTAGGAGCAGATTTAATAGCGTCTACTTCTGAAAGAACTCGTCCTAATAAATGGGCAGCAAATGCATTGCTGTCAAGGGTGTATTTATATAATGGAGATTGGGCTAATGCTGAAGATATTAGTAGTACATTGATTAATAACACAACCATGTATTCCCTTGTGAGTAATTTAAACAACGTTTTTTTAAAGAATAGTTCAGAGGCGATTTTTCAATTACAACCGGTCAAGCCATCTTACAATACATTAGATGGGAATTCATTTATACTTACGTCTAATCCCGGCATTTCTTCTATTTCTCCAGTATCGTTAAGTTCCAGCTTAGTAGGTTCTTTTGATACCACTGATCTTCGTTTAGCTAAATGGGTTGGGAATTACAATGGGTACTATTATGCCAATAAATATAAAATAAAAGGCCCTACAACTGCTCCTGTTTCCGAATATTATATGGTTTTACGTTTGGCTGAACAATATCTTATAAGAGCAGAAGCCCGAGTGCAACAAAATAATATAAGTGGTGCCCAAAGTGATTTAAATATAATTAGATCAAGAGCTGGTTTAACTAATACAACGGCTGCTACTAAGGCATCTATGTTGACAGCTATTAATAGAGAACGTCAATTAGAACTATTTGCCGAATGTGGCCATCGCTGGTTGGATATTAAAAGAACTAACACTATTGATGTTATAATGACATCTATTGCGAGCCAAAAAGGAGCTGTATGGAACTCAAATATGGCTCTTTTGCCGGTTCCGTTAGATGAAATTAATAAAGATCCAAATTTAGTGCAGAACCCTGGATATTAGGTGTCACGAACAAATGATGAATGATCAGTTCATTATTTATTATTTGATGCATTGTAAGAGATGAGAGCCGGCCTCTCTTAAACGGCGTGAAGGCACTGTATATAAACTGCCTCTAAGTTGCTGCGGGGAGAAGCGTTAGAGGAAACGGCATCGTAAGATGTCAGGTGAGTTGTAAGAAGATGAACGTAAGTGAACCTCCGAACAACTGCCAGCAAATCTATGCAAGCTATGGAATTGTTTGACCTCGGGAAGCTATATCCCTTGATTAGTAAGAGAGAAGAGCATTCCCAGGAAAGATGGGCATAAGGAAGATAGGAATTGCTACGGTGGAAATCGCATAGCTCAACAGGTTGTACGAGCCTATATGGAATCTAACATTGAATCCCCCCTGCATAATGACAGTTACGGGTTTAAAAAAGGGCGTAGTCAACATCAAGCAATCAGAAGCGTAATGAAAAGGTGCTCATGCCCACGTTTCCTTCAAAGCCGGAGTAAAGAGCTGTTGCCGCAAAATTGATCACAGGTGCTTCAGGAGTAGGCACCTATTGAGCCATAGTTACCAATATTAAAAAAGTGGACTGCAAAGCTCGTTGGCATTGCCCAACGAACCCTGCAGTTCCTGATTATAGGGATTTAAAAAACTTTTTAACCAAATAAAACAGGCTGGTATAGGCTTAATACCTTTAGTTGGCCGGGTGATTACATAAAATCTTCTAAAAATGACAAGAAAAGTAAGATTTGTTAAGGCAGGAATAATCTTTTCATTGTTTTTATCTCCATTATTCTTAGTTGCAGAAGACACAGGAGTAAATTTTGTTCATGGCCTCAGTTGGGAACAGGTTAAAGCAAAAGCAAAGGCTGAGAATAAATACATTTTCGTAGACTGCTTTGCTACTTGGTGTGGACCTTGTAAATATATGAATGAAAAGATTTTCTCAAAAAAAGAAATAGGAGAGTTTATTAATTCTAAATTTATAAGCGTAGCTATTCAATTTGATCAAACTCCAGAAGATCGAAAAGAAATCAAAGATTGGTACAAAGATGCTAAAAAGTTTGAAAGGGAGTTTTCAATAAACTCTTTTCCTACATATTTATTCTTTTCTCCTGATGGTCACGTCGTTCATAGAATTACAGGCTCGACAAAAGACGACAGTTTATTTATTTCTCAAGTGAATGATGCGCTCAAACCAGAAAAGCAATATTATAGCTTAGTTGAACAATATAAATATCATAAGAAGGATTCGAGTTTCCTTCGCGACCTGTTAATCTTATCAATCAATTTTGGGGATAAAATGAAAGCTTCTAAAATTGGTAATTTTTATTTTGATTGCTTGAAAAACCCATTTTTAAAGGAAAATTTAGAAATAATAATTCAAACAGTTGAATCTACTAAGGATAAAGGGTTCAAGTTTCTTTTAGAAAACCAGAGCAAAGTGACCTGCATAGAAAAAAATGCAGAAATTGTAGTGTGTAATATTATATATAGTGAATATCTGGAAAGGTACTTTAAGGCAGACGGCCCAGTTGCAAACTGGAAAAAAATATTAAGAGTATTAAAAAATAAATTTCCTGCTGTTGCTGATAAAATGGTTTCCCAAGCAAAGCCTAATTATTATATTATAAAAAAGCAATGGCCTGAGTTTGAAGATGCATTATTGACCTATATGAAAAATTATCAATATCAAATGAGCCCTTTTGAGAAAAACAATAACGCATGGAATGCATTTTCTTTCTCAAAAAATGCGAAAGTTTTGAAGGAGGCTATAAAGTGGAGTGAAGGATTAATTAAAGAAGAAAATTTCTCCGATCCTAATCACATAGATACTTATGCAAATTTATTATACAAAGTAGGTGATGTTAATCAAGCTATAGGCTGGGAGAAGAAAGCGATTCAATTAGCAGCTTATAATAATAATATAAGGCAGAGCACATCCTTTAAGGACAATTTAAGAAAGATGGAAAGGGGAGAAAATACCTGGAATTAATTCTATAATCGTTAAGTGAACTGCAAAGTTCGTTGGACATTGCCGACTTACCGTACGAAAGTGATCAAAACAAAGCCATTTAGTATTTGTAAGCACAGTGTTTATAAAGCCTACCTGACGGTGCAATCCAACAAGGGAGTAGGTGGCGTCGATGGCGTAAGCTTGAAAGAATTCCATGCAGATTACAAAAATTCTTTGTACAGATTATGGAATCGATTAAGTTCAGGAAGTTACATGCCACCCCCAGTAAAGCTGGTGGAGATACCCAAGAAGGACGGAAACAAAAGGCCATTAGGGATACCCACTGTCGCTGATCGTATTGCACAGACCCTGGTAAAAGAACTATTGGAACTGGATTTAGAAGCATTGTTTCATAAAGATTCGTTTGGATATAGAAAAGGACAATGGATTGTAAAAGTTCATTGTAAACCCGCTGTTTGTTGGTGAAAAACACCAAACAAAGGCGGGAGGATATAGTTAGGAAAAAAACCAAAGTACAGCCTTTTGCTACGCTTATTTACAAAAGCCTATGCCTTGCGGCTTTTGTAAATAAATTTCCACTCTGGGCGTACTTTGCCTTTTTCCTGAACAAATCCATTGTTTTTTTTAACGCGAGATAATCATTTTACTCTAGTTGAGTGGGGCAGTGTATCTGAATATCTAATAAGCAACTTTTTAAAATCTTATAATAATGCCCAGGCTATTGAAATATTTAATTCTAATCAGGCACTATCTGTAGGTAACTAAAGCGTTCAAAATACTTAAACAAAAACCGGCCAACACTGACTTATACCTGTAGTTGGCCATTTGATTGCTAATCGTTCAATTGTAATCGAAGTTAAACCAATATTATAAAGTAATAATCTGGTTTGATGAAGGATTTACTTCCTTCATATTGGTATAAAACGCACCTAGAGAGTATTCTTTTTTCTCCCAGCAATTTTTTATTCAATATTTTTGTTATCAAGTGTTGATGTGTTGTTAAGAAATTGAACTTCTATAGCAATCGAGTGTAAGTGAACTAAATTCCGCTGATTGGTACACTTACGGCTTTTTATGCTAGCCCCTTGCTTGGTAATCCATTATTTAAACTAGTGAGGGATGCTGTGTTTTAAAAGCAAAAATATATAATTTTTAAAAATGGCTTTTATTTATTCCTTTTTATATAGGGCGGGTTGTTGCCATATATACATTTGTCATGTTAATCGTGTATGCGCCGTCGTTAATACGGATAACATAAATTGATCACCCTTTTTATCACCCATGTAAAATAGGAACTAAGAGTATAAAAAGTTTTTTCTATTTTGCTCAATATAGATTATTCCTCAATAGAAGGATAAATTAACAACTTAAACCGGTTAGGGGGGAAATTCATTCTAGACTTGTAAAGTCTACTCAAACAGAGAGCGTTTCATGAGTAGAATGTTTGCCAACAAACTGTAAAAGAATCATATTTCGATTATAACCAAACTTCCAAATTCTCCTTTATTAAGTTTACACATAGCCTGTATTTTCTAATACTAGTAATATTTCCAACAAAATCCAACTTAAAAATGATGTAAATTGTATCCTGTTGACACCTTTAGATATAGAGATATTAGTTGATTTTTGCTGTTTTACGATATAGAGAATATAATATTTGCTTGTAGAAGCAAACATCCAATTTTCATAAGAAATTTTTATTTTTTAGTGTGCTGCATTTGATAAATATCGTTTATTCAGAGAGATGTGAGGTTTAGTTTTTTTATGGCTATTGGCAAGAAATCTCTGTTCAATGGAACCAATCAACCGAAACCAATTGTGCGACAGGTATGTTCACATTGTGAAAAGTTTTGCAAGTCTTTTCCTTTCTGGGTAATTCGCTTTTTAATTCTGATAACTCAATGAGGCGAGTTTCTAAAGGCGGATAAAAGATAAAGCCACCAATTGAATGTATTTAGTATATGGTAATAATAGTGCAAGAACAAATTAATGAGTTTCGTAAGGAGTAAAAACATAACTGGTAAGAATATTATGAACAAAATCATTTTATTATCTATTTTTTTATATTTACAATTTGGAGCGATTTGCTCTTTTGCACAAAAAAGAACAGTCGATCATTTTACTTGGAAGAAATGGCCAACAATACGAAATATTAGATTTAGTAACAACGGCAAATATCTTTGTTACAACATTATTGCCAACTCATTGGGGCAGAAGTTAGTTGTTCAATCTGTAGATAACAAATTTTTAAAGGAATTTCCTGCGGCGTACAATCAAATGATTAGTGAAGACAGTAAGTTTATTTTTTATCTTTTCAAAGATAGCTTAGGTATATTTTCGTTCGAAAACAAAGAATTGAGAATAACTCCTGGTGTAAAGTCCTTTAAGGCACCCCTCAAAGGAACTGGAAGGTGGCTTGCCTGTAAAAAAAACAATAGTGATTTAATTCTTTACGATTTATTAACTGAAAGTAAAAACGAATATACAAATGTGAATGATTATTATTTTGATAATATTGGGAGTTCGTTAATAATAAACGCTATAAATCCTTTTAAAAACAACCTTTCCTTATTAATCTCGATTAACCTAGAAAATAAAAGGGAGGATACCATTAGCAAAGGAAACTGCACATTTGAAAAACTTACTTTTGATGTAAGAGACAGTCAAATGGCCTTTGTTCAAACTAAAGATACATTAGGAATAAAGCAAAGTTCAATTATATTATACAAAAAATGCATGAAAGAGGCATTTGAAATCATAATTGACACCATAGATGGTTTTAAGAGTACAAAACAGGTTTATAATTTGATTAATCACCTTCAGTTTAGTAAGAATGGTAATCAACTTTTTTTTGAAGTTCAACAAATGCATGAGACTATTGAAAATGATTCTTCAAATCCAGAGGTTGCTGATGTTACCTTATGGTCTTACAGAGATTCCTATCTTCCTGGAGAACAGCTTTCTAAAATAGAAGAGTATAAAAATAATAATAAAAGCTTTATAGGAGTCATTAATTTGCACATTAGGAAAGCCATAAAATTGACTGAGAATAATGATGATATTAGTAGCTTTAAATTTTGCGAAGGGCGAAATGATAGCATTGCTCTAGTCAGGACAAGATATAATTCCGATGAAATGAATTCAATTTTAGCCCCTTCTCCAACATATCATTTGATTTCTACGAAAAATGGTTCCAGGAATTTAATAATTAGTGGCACAAATTATTTATCTTTTTCACCAGAGGGGAGATACATTATTTGGTATGACAAGTTAAAAAGTAATTATTTTACTTTTAATACTGTTTCTGGTGTTATTAAAAATATTACCGGCAGTATAACTGTTCCATTATATGATGATGAGGACGATCGCCCTAAGTTGCGTGAGGGATTTGATTCACCAATTTGGTTAGAAAATGACTCTGCTGTGCTTATAAGTGACCGTTATGACATTTGGCAAGTAGATCCCAATAATTCAAAGCCATCAATAAATATAACAAATCGTTATGGTTATATGCATAAGATTGTCTTTCGATATTTAAACATATCAGAAAATAGCGATGTTAAATCTGTAGTCCAATTAGGGGAAGAGCTGATTTTGATGGGATTCGATCGACGTACGAAAAACAATGGTTTTTTTTCAAAAATATTGAATGCTCCTGGGGATCCTAAATTATTAACAATGGGACCCTATATATATTATTTACCACAATTATCTAATTCCTCTGAAGTAAGTTTTCCAACTTTGCCGATAAAGTCAAAAGATGCCAATAGTTTTATTGTTACGCGTATGAGCTGTACGGAATATCCTAATTTATATTTTACTCATGATTTTAAAAGTTATTCTCAGCTATCCGACTTATCACCTCACAAAGAATTTAATTGGTTTTCATCACAGCTCATTCATTGGAAATTACCAGATGGAAAAACCGCAGAAGGCATAATCTATAAGCCAGAGAATTTTAATCTCAAAGAGAAATATCCTATATTATTCTTTTATTATGAAAAAGCATCTGATCGTTTAAATCAATTTATTAGCCCATCCCTTAGTAGAGGAGAGATAGATATTCCTTATTATGTAAGTAATGGTTATTTAGTCTTTGTTCCTAATATTTATTATAAAGTTGGTTATCCTGGTAAGAGTGCATACAATTCGGTGGTTTCAGCTGCAAAACATTTAGCAAAGTTTCCATGGGTGAACGCTCAAAAAATGGGTTTGCAAGGTCACAGTTTTGGTGGATATGAAACTAATTATATAATTACCAAAACTAAGCTGTTTGTTGCTGCTGCTGCTGCTGCTGCGCCTGTTGATTTTATTAGCGGTTATGGATCTTTGCGCGGGGCAGGTTATAGTTCTCAATACCTTTATGAAATTGATCAGAATCGATTAGGGGCTACGCTTTGGCAAAAGCCTAATTTGTATATAGAAAATTCTCCTATCTTTTATGCAGACAAGGTTCGAACGCCGATACTTATTATGCATAATAGAGAAGATAAATCTGTTCCATGGTCACAGGGCCTCGAGTGGTTTTTGGCACTTAGACGATTAGGAAAGAAAGTATGGATGTTGCAATATGGAAAAGGTGGCCATTCAATTAATTATGAGAAAAATCAACTAGATTATTCTATTCGATTAGGGCAGTTTTTTGATTATTATTTAAAAGGTAAAAACCCACCAAAGTGGATGACAAATGAATTTCAACAATCGAAAAAAAATATTTTATCTAATTTGGAAATAGATTATTCGAATAGTAAGCCATAACTTTTGGATGTACCTCATGTTTTTTGTGGAAATTAAGTGAAACAATTGTTGAAAAGGGGAATGAGCAAAACTAAGAATTAAGGTACGAAAAAGCATTGCACCAGCATGCACTGGTGCAATGTGAGAGTCTTTTCTTTAAACATTCTCTCAAATTAAAGGTGACTAAAATCTACTACTAAAGCTTTTGATAGCCTATTTTGTAGAGAAATCCCTTCATTCTAATTACTACTGGGCTGTATTTTGCAGATTGGTACTTGTTCTAACTATTTGAGTACCGCCAGCTGTAAATAAAGCACCTGAATAGTTTGTGCAATGGTCGCCTGTAGTTCCACCAATTTTGCAATCAACGATGGCACCACCACTAGCTTTAGTGTACAAGGTACCCGCACCTTTCTTTACATGAGATTTGAAAGCGAATGCGCTAGCAACGGTTACTACAAGTGCTACGGCACTTAAGATAATTTTACTTTTTTTCATAAAAAGGCTGCTTTTTTTATTCAAAAAGCTAAACTTTGAATTAATAATAGCTTACTCTTTTTTACAGGTTTTCAGCATCCCCTGATTTTCTGCCTGGCATGATCAGAACCTGACAGATAAGATTCAAAATCTTCCATGTCACCTCTCGAGCGGTACAAGGAAATACTTGAGCTACTTTGGCATTAATGGGTGATTAAGTTGTCCTGGCCGACAGTATCTTAAAAGGAAATGTATTATACCACTATTTCCAGTCATAAAATCTGCTGTTGAAAAAGGTGTATCATCTACTAACCAATAAAAGGAGCCATCAGATTGTTGTTGAACTTGGTGCATCAGAGATAATGCGATCCAATCAGCCCGACTCTGCCATTCTCCAGTATTAAAGACGCGGCACCCTTCAAGATAAACTTCTCCTAATCCAGCTATTCCACTATTTAATGTTAAATCTCGTGACATTATATTAAGCGGATAATTATTTAAAGCAGATTCTGCTGTGTGGCGGTAGACAGGTTCCTGAAATAACTCGTACCCTTTAATAAAAGTAAGAATGATACCAGCCCATCCAGACGTCAAACCAGGTTCAGTTAGTTTACTTGTATTATCTAAATTCCAGTATAATCCATTCCGGTTTTTTTTTGCCTGTTGGATAAGCCAATGTAACGCCTTAATAGTGGATTTTTGAACAGAAACGTCTTTGTATTTTTCCCAATAGGACAATAAAAAACTAGTAATACCAGCTATACCATGTCCAAAACCGGTAATTTTTACATGTTCTTTTTTGTCATCAGTTTCAATAGTCCATGAACCATCTTTGTTCTGGGATTTAATTAGAAGATCGACATATTGTTCTAAATAACTTTTAACAATTGAGTTATCCAACAATTCCGAAGCTCTTAAAAGTGCAATTCCTTGACCTGCTATACCTTTTACTACTCCCAGTGCATCTAATCTTTTGCTATTAAAGCAAGAATAGATATTCTTAATTGCCTGCTCTTTTTCTGGAATTAACCTATTCTCTATTCCTTCTACTAATGTCATTGCTATTCCTGCCGTACCCGCAAAAAGACCAGCAGGTAACTGTGACAATCGTGTTATATAATGGGTGTTGATAAATTGCAAACTTCTTGCGTAGCTATCGGCACAACAATTAACGGAGAATCCTAGTTTTTGAGCTCGCGCCAATAAAAACATTATGCCACTCAAGCCTATGTAAAAGCTTCCATAAATTGAAGAATCTTCTGCTTGATAGTAATTTAACGTATTATCTTGAATGGTTTTTGACCACCATAATTTTTCATCGTTAACAAATTTCGAAGTTGCTAATGCTTTAATAGAAAAAGTAATTATATTCTCAACATCTTTTATTTCAGGCATTTTAGGAACTGATGCTATCTGATTTGATCTACGACGGTTCAATAGTTTTACTTTTAACCGTAATATTTCTTTCTTCAAAGAAGTTAAGTCAGGTCTTGAATTAGGATCTTGGCAGAAGCATTTGCTTAACCATTGCACAAACACTTTATCTTCTATAAAAAAATTTAGTTCGTTGACTAAAAGATCCTGATTTATTATGGTAAACCTACTTGGAAGCATTCCCGTTAGCAAAACAATTAAGGTAGCTCCAATCGAATAAATATCGTCTTTGAAAGATGGTATTTCAGTTAATTGTTGTTGCGGTGACATAAACCAAGTTGTTCCATATCTAAATGGAGGACTTGGCTTGTTTAGCTCGATAGAATATGCTAGCTCTAAGTCTATCATTACTAATTTTTGCGTCTTTGTAACTAAAAAATTGACTGGGGTAATATCTCTGTGTATATAATTTATTTTATGCAGCTTTTCAATAATATCAAACATTTGAATTGAAAAATCTAATAACCTCAATTGACTATTTAAAGGTAAACTGCTCCATGATTGATCTTGAAATATATTTATTATTGTGACATCTAATGTTTCTCCTTTTACATATTCCATGGCTAAGTACGAATTTCCATTTTCCTCGAAAAAGTCAAATACTTTTGGAATGGGAACACTATTGTAAAGAGCTAAATGTAATTCATATTGCCATTGGAGTCTGTGTCGAATATCCCTTTCTGAATCGTCAGTAAACATATACCGCTTTCCTTCTTTTACAATACACCATTTCACTAACCAAAACTTTTCCAACCAAAGACATTTCCTTACATTTCCTCTTGCATCCTCTTTGAGTATTGATATTGGTTTATATCTATCCTGCAGAATTGTTTCCTCTTTCGGTGCCTCCGGAGGTGCTATCGTTGAAAAGGGCCATGAAATGCCATTTGATAGTTTAAAGGGTATGGTATAATGATCCTTGACTAAATTGCCCGAACAATCATGGATCATATTTTCTTGATTTCCACCTTCTCCAGTGACACTAATAGCCTTATGGGCTCCATATCGTGTATAAACAACTCCTCCCAAATACCGATCTGTGAGGATTTGAGGACCTTTAAATTCTTTTGTAAGTTCAAGAAGTCTTTGAGCTAGGCCTAACGCTTTTTTTTCATTTTCAGGATAAATAGTTAATATCTTGCCAAGCTGAGTATAACCAAGTTGACCATTTAATATGCATTTCGCCATTTCTCTGTTAATCGGAATCTTAAAGGTCACATTTTCAGAAATTAATATCGGAAGCAATACTTTTAATAAGTCTTCCAACTGAGGAATAATAACTGAAAGATGCAATAACCATCCTTGAACACAATTGTGCTCTCCGATTTGATAATAATAACCTGCTAATTTATAATTCGCATTGTGTTTCTTTAAAAGGGTCTGATAATCTTTTACTGTTAGTTCTAGATTTTCATAATCTGCTAAGCTTACTAAAGAGGTTGAATCTTCAAAAGACATAAAATACAAATTAAAGATTTAACAATTCTGAACTGTATCAAGTCAACTATTGATTGCTTCTATAATTTTATCAATTCCTATTTCTCCTTTATATAGTTTCACGAGCTCCTTCTTGTTATTATAAACGACAACGTATGGGAATGATTTAATATTAAAAAATTTAAAAAAAGAATAATTATAATCATTGCCAATAATTATATTCTTGTAATGATTTAATTGATATGTATGAATGAAATTATTTAATTCGAATATCGATGAATTAGATAATAGCAATATTTCTGCATTTCTTAAGTAGTTGATATTTTTTATTATAGCTCTAGTTTGTTCTTGGCAATGATCGCAATCTGGACTGAAATAAATTAAGATAGTGGGTTTTTCAACAGAAATGTTTTGTGTGTTATAAATTGTACTACTATCGGGCAACATTATGTTCAGCGAAGGTAATTTTGAATAATTCAAATTCATATCATGTTTAAAAATAAATGGAGCGCAGAGCAACATAATGAAACAAACAATGATCAATACCTTTTTCATGATTAGAATATAAATTTTTAGAAAATGGAATTGCTATTGCCATCAATCGATTTCTGATTTATACTCATTCGATCAACACACTCCGATAAAAGAATAGCTGAAACAATGAGTATTATCATAGGAAATATTTGGTAACGGAGTACGTTCATTGTTGCAAGAATGGTAAAACAAAAATTTGCAAATAAAAAGAAAATATTAACTAAAAGAATACCCTTAAATGAATGATATATTTTTAATGGCCTTCCCTTAAAATGAACGACTGCTAAGCATCCAAGCAAATAAAGATTTGTGAATAAAAATAAAAGAGGGAAAACAGATAAAATATTTCCTTGAATGGTTTTTGATACAGAGTAAACTTCGGGAGTTTTGTAATCAAACCAATCCTGTGCTATTATGAGTACATCATCATCTCCTAAGTTATAGATCTCCAACTTTTCCAAGGGAGGAATGAAATAATGTCTCATGTTCAATGGCACAAAATATCTTAGAAAATGTATTGGTTCTTTTTCAATTAGATAAATGCCATATTTTTCGAAAACCTTTGATGCTCTTCCCCAGGATATTATAAGACTAAGCCTATCTGTGATATTGTAATGATTTTCGAAGTATTTTTTAAGAGGTGATTGTGGTTCCCGAATAAAATAATTGCCTACATAGGAACTCAAATATCTTCTGTATGTTCCAGGTGGTATATCCTTAAAAAAATTCTTACTTATCATATCTAGCTCCTTGCATTCAGCGTCTGGCAAATTAATGCTATCAATCTCAATTTTATCTCGCATATACAAAGCATTATTTGCTAATTGCCAACCAGTGAATAGTGAGAATTGATATGTTCCAGTAAGTTTGAAAGCCATGCTACGAGTGAATATTACAAATGGGATAATCAATAATATCCCAAATGCAGCTCCACTTACCTTTCGCCAAATCGATTGTTTTGATATGGCGAAAACTAAAATTGATATAAATGGATAATAATAAGCGTTATTTCTGATCGAAAAACATGCGAATAATAATATTGCATGTAAGAATATTTGATATATTCTTGGATGGTTAATAATCCATAATATTTGAGTAAACCATAACAAACTGATTGAAAGAAATAGGGCATCACTATTTATATAATTACAGAGATATAGCGGCAGTGGATTTAAAAACAAAAAAACAAATATAATAACTATATAGTTTCTCTTTATTTTATAAAAGTACAAGAATGTTAAGAGGAAATATAATGATGCAGTTGTATAGAGGAAATACTGAAATCCAACTAGTGCTGTGTCTGAATGTGATAAAAAATGGAAATAACGTAAGAACTTCGAATATCCTATAGGCCAAATGTTTATATTTAAATTTGCATAAGCAGCATATATGTAACTATATGAATCAGAAAAAAAATCCGGAAATGGGTAAAATAATTTAAAAAGATAAAACTGTACTATCGCCGCAATCAGGGCTACAAATAAAATAACTTGATTACGTTTTTCTTTTTTAATAAAAAAGAAAAACGAATTTTGTGTATTTATTCTAAGCCGAAAAGTATTGTTTGTTAATATAGCTTTTGAATAACTCATAGAATAATTAAATAAGACTTATGCAATTTAAAAGGACGAATGTCTCACACATGCAATCAAACTCAAAGAATTGTTAACCTGCTTGTATTGGAATAATTGGCTTAGAATTGTTTCTGGATGTAACACGTTTGGTAATTGAGCACCCATACTTCACCACACACCAAACCGTCCTCACCCCATCCACCCACTTAATCTTCTTTCCCTCTTTATACGTCCTCCCATAATAAGAGATCCCCACCTCATATATCCTCACATCTGGCTGCTTCGCCATCTTAATCGTCACCTCCGGTTCAAACCCAAACCGCTTCTCACGCAAAGGAATCCGCTGAATAAGTTCAGTCCTAAACACCTTATACCCCGTCTCCATATCCGTTAAATTCAGATTACTAAACATATTGCTCAGGAAAGTGAGAAACCGATTTCCGATCGTATGCCAGAAGAAAAGGATGCGGTGTGCGTTTCCACCCATAAAGCGTGAGCCGTAAACCACATCTGCATAGCCGTTCACTATAGGCTTTAAGAGCGTATTGTACTCCCCGGGATCGTATTCAAGGTCTGCATCCTGCACTAAAAGGTATTCGCCGGTTGCCAGGGCAATACCAGTATGTATGGCCGCACCTTTCCCCTGGTTTTTCTCATGTTTTATGTATTTCAGGTATTTAATAGTATGCTCAGTATTGCGGGAAATATATTCCTGTACTATCTCTTCAGTATTGTCCTCGGAGCAATCATTTACAACGATCACTTCCTTTTCAATACCGCTAATGAGCTTTACCTCATTAATACGATCTAAAATAGTAGTAATGGTCTTTTCTTCATTATACGCAGGAATAATAATAGATAACCTCTTTATCGGAGTAGAAGCGCCATTATGATTGGGTTTAATCTGATCAACCCTGTCGGCCGAAGAAGCCGCTGGCGCCTGAATAGGAATGTCAACTTGTTGGACTAAGGTTTGCATACAATAAGGTTTAACGCTTACGCAATCATTTTCATAATAATTACACTACACACCATTCCCGCCTTCCCGCCATAGCGGGAAGCATACAATGCACAACACTTTATTTAGAAGGGTTAACCAGATGAAGTTTGAGCCGGCAGGGATTTAATAATTATTCAGGCAATCATGTTTTTTGCTGTGACCCGATAATATCATCCGCTTTGCCCGGGCAAGCTTATTTATGGCTGGCAATCGTTTACTGCACCGCTTTGTATTGCTGTCGTTTTACAACAGCACAAAACAGTTCCGCAGCAGTTTCCTGCCTGCATAACATCAGCCTGCCGGCTTTCAAACCTTCATTAATATTGTAATAGTCAATCGGGGGAATCCCAAACAATGCCTACAACCTCTTAAGTTATACATGTTCGTGCGGGGAGCACAAACCCTAACCAGGATTGCATGTTAGATTAATTCCGGTTACATTTTTTCGTAACAGCTTCTTAATGTTTTAACCAATGGAACCCCAGATCTTCAAAGTGACGGACTCGCTACAAAAAGGTAATTAACCAGTTATTGATGAGTGGCCCATAATCATCGGGCCTAAACGAAGCTTTGGTTGTTGAAATTCATCAGCCTTTCAGTTCAACTATTATCTTTTGATGAATTTCCGTTTCATTATAAAGGTAGCATTCAAAAGTTGTCTATTCCAAATAAAAGAGGTGTTCAAACGGTGCTGATTGGTGTCCGATTGGTTCTTTTTTTAATCGATACTCCAACTATAACACCAGACCTTGCCGCTTCTTCCACTCTCCGGGTGTAAGGTCAAATTCATTTCGAAACGCTTTTATCAAACTGCTCTTATCCTTATATCCTGTTGCTATTGCAATTCCCTTCAATGGCATATCCTGTAAAAGCATTTCTTTAATCCTCTGCAGTCGCTGATATTTCAAATAGGTGTATACACCTTTGCCATAAATCTCCATAAATCCTGCTTTTAATTTTTTTTGAGGAAGATCAACCATAATGGAAAGTTCCGGAATCGTAATGTGTTTCTGTAATGTTCTGGAAAGGATGATCGCTGCATCACGCACCTTTCCAAGATCGTTCTTTGATAAGGCTTCTTTCATAGCTGGTAATTTTATATCAGCAATGCACATTCATTCATTACTTGCTGATGAGTGAATCAATGCTAAATTTTCTATAGACAAAGTGCACCAGAAAGCCTGATTCCTGATCAATAATTAAGAAGATTCAAACAGTGAATAATAGAAGTGATGCAAAATAACGCGTTACGCATGAGCTCAGATTGCGAGCTTCCTTTAGAGGCAGTTAATTTTTAGCTGATTACTTTTTGTAAGCCTTAGGGTTATCCACCCACGAAGGAAATGATGAGTTCACCCTTTTTGTCGTAATAATAAGTATGTCTGAGTGGGCAGAATTTAATAGGAGCGTGAAGACTTTTCATGAAGCGAAGGTATCCATATATACTTCTTTGAGATACACCCAATTTGATGGCAAATTCATTAGGCGCGCCGGTATTTTCTTCCCGGATCAGAGAATCGATCCTGCGCAGACGCCGTATCAATTCTGTATACATAAGATAAAGTTTTGTTCAACATCTAAGTTAACTCTTCTCACTGCAGTATTACTGCAGTGCAATGTTAAGTTTTACCCGCTGCCCACATACCTGGTCCCTTGAATAATGCGGGCTATTGCCGGCGATACAATCCTATGGCTCAGAGTTTTGCATCGGCTCATCACCCGACTCACGACCAATAACCGTCCCATCCTCCAGCATTTTCAGCTGCAATAATTTTTCCTTTGTGAAGAATGCAATAACAAAAAATCCCTCCTCTTCATAATAGTAGGTTTCGCGAAAGCTGTCGAATTTTATCGGACAGCCGAGGGCCTTCATATAGTTAATGTAATCGTAAATACTTCTTTCAGACAGGTTTAAACGTTCTGCCAGTTGAGCGGGCGTGCCGGTCCCCTTAATACGAATTAAATGGTCGATTCGTAAAAACCGGTTAAGGATCTCCTTTTGCATATTTCTTGGTGTTGACGATAAGGTTGATAAAGGTTTTCTTTGTGCGCCATAGCTTTACCAAAGCCGCGCTAATAACCGGGTTTAAAGGTGTATGATAATTCACCAGGGCATGGAATATAAAAACGTCCGGCAACATCCGTGGGGTGGAGTAGTATCAGCCGGAATATCGGGGGAGGTTAAAAAGGTAGATTCCGCTCAATCAGTCCTAACCTCAATTCGCTCCTTTTAAAGTTACGACATAAGATGCATTTTACAATATTTAGTTTTAACGGTTATCCCTATCTTATAAAAAAAGCGCCTTTTACGGCCAATCCTGATTATATTTCAAGGACGGGCGTCGCAAAAGGCGCTGCATGACGGCGCGAATGCATATTTGAAATAAAACTATATCTTATTATAACTTTCTATTTCTTCCATTTCACCATCTTCCAGTTTTACCTGAATCATTTTTTTGGCATCTTCAACATTTACAACCCAGATCGTTCTTTTATACTGCGTTACCTTTATGGCCGCCGTAATATTATAATCATTATAGTTACTCTTTACCTGTTTTCTGATCTCTTCAGGTAAATTATTTTCATAGCCATAACTGATATTGTATACCAGCCTGCCTCTCTTTCCAAATACAGCCTGGTTCTTCTTGTCTTCTGTCATGTACTTTACCAGATACTTCCTATTAAGTTGATACCATTCAGCGTTTTGCGCATTGCTATAATAATTTTGAAAGCTCTTCCATACCTTTTCAGGTACACGTGAGGTAGTTGGGGTAATAATAATGGGCGGCAATGTTTTATAATCCTGCGCCAGTAATTTGTCACCGGCAAGCACCGTTATACAACCGAAAAGTATAATAGGCATGAAATACTTTTTCATAGTTCATTACTTTAGGTTAAGAATATGATTTACTTCTGCAAAGCTACCAGCCCCCAAATGCCTCTTTCATGATTGCAGTCAACCGGATTTATAACTTTCGTCAGGGCTATCCCGGATGCAGAAACGAAACCAGATCGCGCGAGGCCGAAGAATTACTTCTTCATTCAATATTCACTATTCAATATTCGATATTGTCTATTTTGGCAACGATTGCATAATTAAATTATCATCCTCGTTTTTTAGTCGATAAAATTCCAAAAATTTGATATGCCAACGATGTGCTGCCAAACGCCAGCAGGCAATTCTTTTTGCCATATGCTTCCATGTTAGGTTGCTACATCTCTTTTTTAAACGATTTGCTTAAATTAAAAATTCCATGAGAAAAAGATGGTTCTTATCCTTTGCGTGGGGCGCTGCCATGTGCCTCACCAGCTTCTTTGCCCATAGTCAATGTACATTGGTTGGCTGGGCCAGTCAGAACGGTGGCGTAACAGGCGGCGGATCAGCCGCTGCCACCACAGTTTCCAATTACAATGATCTGAAAACAGCCATTACATCAACCACCGTAAAAGTGGTTTATGTGTCAGGCGTTATCACTGTTCCATCGGGCGGGAAAATCAGTTTCCAGGACCAATCAGGCAAAACGATCTTTGGTTTACCTGGTTCCCGCCTCGTAACAAACGATCTTACCCAGTCGAACTCGGGTATTCTTTATGTAAAAAGATGCTCCAATGTCATTATCAGAAACCTGACCTTCGAAGGCCCCGGCGCCTATGACGTTGATGGAAATGATAACATGACGATCGACAATTGCACCAACATCTGGGTAGACCACTGCGAGTTTCAGGACGGTCTCGATGGCAACCTGGATATCAAGAATGCATCCGACTTCATCACCGTTACCTGGTGCAAATTCATTTATAACAAACCACCCATTGCCGGCGGATCAGGCGGTTCAAACGATCACCGGTTCAGTAATTTATTCGGCTCCAGCGATGGCGCTACACAAGACCGCACCCATCTGAACATTACCATGCAATACAACTGGTGGGCGCAGGGATGTAAGGAACGCATGCCGCGCGTTCGTTTCGGAAAGGTTCATGTAGTAAACAACTATTTTAACAGCACCGTGGCAAACAAATGTGTGATGGCCGGTTTTGAAGCCAACCTGCTCGTGGAAAGCAACGTGTTTGAAAACGTAAACTCACCCATCGATTTGATGGATAATAACTTTACCGCCATCACTTCCCGCAACAACACTTTTACCAATACCACAGGTAATACGGCCGGCAGCGGTACAGCATTTACACCGCCATATTCATTAACTGTAACACCCGTTGGCAATGTGAAAAGCATGGTTACAGCCGGGGCCGGAGCTACCCTGAGCGATAACAACTGCGGCTCAGGCGGCGGTACTACCACTTATACGCTCAGCACGGCAGTTTCGCCATCAGGTGGAGGTACAGTAACCGGTGCAGGCACCTATAACTCCGGCACCTCGGTAACGCTGACAGCTACACCGGCTTCCGGATACACCTTTACCGGCTGGAGCGGCAATGCGTCAGGCACTTCTAATCCGGTTACCGTAACCATGAATGGTAATAAATCCGTTACTGCCAATTTCCAAACGCAAAGCGGCGGAGGCAGCGGTACAACCATCAGAATAGAAGATGATGCCACCACAGCTCAGGGCTTCTGCAGTTATGAAGGCGCTATCAGCAGCAACAGCGGAGCCAGCAATGGCAAAGTGATAAATTTGACCAATTCTTCCGGCAAAGGCATGAACTGGATGGTAAGCGCGCCATCGGCAGGAACCTATACACTTACCTGGCGTTATGTAAACAGCAGCAGCAGTAATACCTTCACCATGGCGCTGATCATAAATGGCAGTACCGTTAACGGCGCCCAGCCATTCCCCAAAACAAGCAGCAGTACCACGTTTGCTACCAGTACGGCAACGGTATCGCTCAATGCCGGCGCTAACAGCATCCGCCTGCAATCTGTCGCTTCTACCGCTACCGCAGATATTGATTATATAGAAATTACAGGCAATGCACCTGCGGCCGCCAATTGCTCTTCGGGGGCCAGACAATCCATTACCGAACAAAGTCAGTTACTGAATGAAAAGCTGGCCGGTATTTATCCGAACCCCGCAAGAAGCAAAGCCACGCTCACCATCACCCTTGATAAGAATGAACAGGCGGTGATCAGACTATACGATGCACAGGGCCGGCTGGTTAATAACATTGGTACCATCCGATCCATTACCGGCGGCACACAACAGGTACCTGTTAGTCTGGATAATAAAAAACCGGGAATTTATAATGTAGTGGTTACAAGTGATAAAGGATTGAAGCACACGTATAAGTTAATAGTAGAGTAGGGGTCATAAATAATCTCACCTTCAGGAGCTGTTTGTATGAACAGCTCCTGTTTTCTTATAGACAGAACCCTTTGTTTTGCAAAAGAGCATTGTAGTTACTAAATCAAAACGTGTGACAGGAAATTTATGTATCGAATCAGCAAGGGGAAAGGCCGCATCAGGTGAACTATATAGATGAACAAGGGGAGGAGATAATGTATTAACAAACAAACTATATAGTCCGGCTGGTTACATAGCTGGTTTTATAATCAACGTTAATGGTGCGTATTGCTGCATAGATGTTCTAAAAAATAAGAGCCACCGTCTATAAATACATCATGTTTTCCCGGTTGGCAACGGCCTTCGTCCGGCCGGCGTAATGCTGCGTCAAAAAAGTCGGCTGTTGTGTCTGTCAAACGAGCAGGCGCATCAATAAAATAACATAGTGAAAACAAGTCGCTACTATGCCGGGTCAACAGGCAAGCTCTATGGTTTGGGTCGCTGCATAGCTGTATTTATAATCTGCGTTAATGAAACAAGCGGCTACATAGGTATTCTAATAGACAATGCTTATTTCTTATAAGGACATCATGCCTGCTCCGCCGGCAATGGTCATCGCGGGGCCAGACGAATACTGCGTCAACAAAACCAGGTATTGCATCTGCCAGCCACACAGGATCTTCTTCAAAATAACATAGGGAAACAAGCTGTTGCGGACCTGCATTCCTGAACAACGCACTAAAATTTGCTTGCTGCAGTATTGAATCCACAAACAAAGGCATGAAACAAGAAGAAACAGGGGCTGAATCGGCAAACAAAAAGGCGCGTGCGACAGCCATAGCCCGCAAAAATAAAACTGCTTCGCTTCAACCCCCACAGAGCAGCATTTCTTATATTGCATTATTGCCGTTATCAAATATGAGAAAAATGAAACAAATCATTCCCTTTGTAGCGATCCTTACCGTTCTTGCTTCCTGCGAATCAGCTATTGAAGCTAAAAGATTAAAAAATGCGCCACCGCCCATTGCAGGAACATGGAAACTGCTCTCCGGAACCCTGATCCAAAAGAACGACACCACCGTTACTGATTATACAAAGAACCAGTCGTTCGTCAAGATCATCAATGGCGATCATTTTGCTTTTCTGCTTCACGATAATAGTAAAGGAAAAGATTCTGCAGCGGCAGTATTCTCTGCCGGTGGCGGCCATTATACAATTCACGACAGCACCTATACCGAAATGCTTGAATATTGCAACGACCGCCAGTGGGAGGGTAATTCATTTACATTTACCGTTGTCATTCACAACGATACTTTAATTCAAAAGGGTGTTGAAAAAGTAAAGGATCTGAATGTTGACCGGATCAATATCGAAAAGTATATAAGAATGAAGGATTAGCGACAGCCCAGACAGACAAATGCGACGCAAAAGAATCTGCATAATCGCATAAAATCCTGGTTCAGATACGAAGCAGAAGAATCTGCCCAATCGCCTAAAATCCTGGTCCAGATTAGCGGCTGTTCGTATTTCCCGGCTTTTTAATCACCACACAGCAATTACCGTCTTTGTCTAAAGGTTTTGGCAGATAGATGCCATTCTCCTTTAGATCCATTTTCTTTGTTAAGGCAGAATCAAAGACGATATTTCCATGGCTGATCTCATAGTATTTCGACGGACAATAATACATTGAATCCTCAGCAGCGTATCCCTCGGTCAAATCAAAACCACCAAATTCCAGTTTGCCGTCGTTATCCATATCGGTAAATGGGGCAGGGCCGTGCCTCTGATGGTTATCATTATAAACACATGCTACTAAGTCCGTCGCTTTTTGTTTTGTTATCCTGAATGCCTCCAGGTAGTTATAATCCGGACGGCCATCCATTTCAAGAAAAAGAAGTATCGTTCCCCCTTGTTCAATAAGTCTGTTGTATTTGCTGTTATAAACTATATCTTTTTCAATCGTCTTACTTATAGGTTTGTTGTTGTAGTAGATAATCTCTTTAACTACTGTAATAGAATCTCCCGATTGTGTTTTTAAGGAAATTTTCTGCTGCCGCCATAATGAAACAGAAAAGAAAAGCGATACAAATAATAATTTCATTACAATATGTTATTGAATTATCAGAGATAGATAAGGGGACTAATCATGAATTCCAATAAAGCAAAACCAAAGCACCAATAAAATAGCCAGGAATACTATTTCATAGAGAAAACGCCTGCTGTTATTTTTGGTCATCTTCCTTAATACGTATTCTATCAACAGCATGGCAATTATTATCATGCTGATTCCGGTAACAACTATCCAATGGGCTTCGGATTGGTCTTCTTCCCGCTCAAGCAAAATCCATATTAGAATCATCGTCAGGAGCATACTACATAGGCGAATCAGCGACAGCTTCGATAAAAATTTCTTCATAGAAACCAATAATAATTAGGGGCGCCACAAAATAAAGAATATTTATTTGTGATGCAATCGGAGAGATTATCCGGCAAGATGTTGACATCGCGGCTAAACACACGTAGCCTGCAAAGCGAAGAAACTGTATATCTGATTTGATTTTATACGAGGTGCGGTTGCTCCCTGTTGAGGTATAAAACTGACTGCAATTGTTTTTCCAGTCGCTTTATGTCCATGAAGATTTCCTTTAATTCTCTGAAGATTATGCCATCTTTTATAGCCCTTTGATATTCTCTTTTTTTCTCTTTTAATTGTTGCTCTATTAAAACCCTTATTTGAGATTTAAACAAGGATAGTGTATCCATACTTTTAAGCATTTGGTTCTTAAATGGAAAACATAGAGTCGGTTGTGGGTTAAGAGTCAGTGAAGGTAACGGGAATATGAATCAAATTGCTATCTGCCCTGTTATACTAAAGTTAAGGAATTTTTGAAATTGACAAATTCTTTTTTTGCCTCATTTCATTCGTCGGCTTGCAGTAGCGCTAGGAGCTATAGGAGAAAAGGAGAAAAAGAGAGTATTATAAGCTAGCAAAATATTCATAAAGCTCAAAATTATACGTCTCTTTTCCTCTTTCTACTCCTATATCCTCTTAGCTTAACGCTTTCCAACCCAATGCGGATAAATCGGCACCTGTTCGCTTACTGTTTCCAGCTTTATCAACTGAGCCTCTGATAACGTCCAGCCCACAGCCTGTAGATTTTCTGTCAACTGTTTTTCATTTCTTGCACCTATAACTATATTCGAAACTGTATCATTATATAACAACCAGTTGATAGCAACCTGTGAAATTGTTTTACCTGTTTCAGCCGCTACCTGTTCAAGCGCATCGATCACGTTATATAATTGTTCGTCAGATACAGGCGGAGCACCTGCCAGTCCGCCTGATTTTACTCTCCCTTCTGCCGGTGGCATATTTCTTTTTATTTTACCAGTGAGCCTTCCCCAACCAAGCGGACTCCACACCATTAACCCAAGCCCCTGATCTTTTAATAACGGCATCAGCTCCTGCTCATAATCCCTTCCAATCAAAGAATAATAACCCTGGTAGATCACATATTTCTCCAAATTATTTTTTTCTGAAGCCGATAATGATTTCATTAACTGCCATGCTGTGAAATTGGAACAACCAATATACCTCACCTTACCGGTTGATACCAAATGGTCCAGTGTTCGTAATGTTTCCTCTATGGGCGTTGTATCATCAAACCCATGAATAAAGTATACGTCAATGTAATCTGTTCCCAGCCTTTTTAAACTATCTTCACAGGCTTTGATCAGATGATAACGTGATGTACCGGTATCATTCGGTTGCTCACTCATACTGAAGCCTGCTTTGGTGGAGATGATCACTTTATCGCGTTTGCCATGTAGTGCTTTTCCTAATATCAGTTCAGCATCTCCCTGCGAGTACACGTTTGCGGTATCGAAAAAGTTTACGCCATTATCCACACAAAGATCAACCAGTCGCGACGCTTCTGTTGCATCTGTTTGTCCCCAGCGTTTAAAAAAATCGTTTGTTCCGCCAAATGTACCGGTACCTAAACTTAATACGGGCACCTTTAATCCTGTTTTGCCTAAATTTCTGTATTCCATGTCAATTGAAATTTTGATGGAACAAAGTTCAATGGCATGCAGGTAGGGGTAAAGGACATTTATCACTATTATGGTGTGATAATTATCACACCAGCCGGCTGAGTGTTTCTCTGGATACGCCAAGGTAGGAAGCTATCAGTGATTTCGGCACGCGCTGAACCAGACCGGGATATTGCTGCACCAGATGTTCATACCGGTCCTTGGCACAGCCGGTTATCAAACATAATATCCGTTTTTGCAGACATATATAATCAGCGGTAGATTTCTTTCTGAAGAAATATTCCATCTTCTGTAACTCACGGCATAGCTTTTCCCTGTTCTCAAGTGTGATAGCAAGTATTTCACTGTCTTCAATACAGGATACCGTTAAGGTTGCTTTTGCGCGATTATGGTATGCTTCAAGATCGGTGATCCATAAGTTCTGCATAGCAAACTGCAGAATATGTTCTTTGCCTTTTGAATTGGTATACGACGATTGCATCAGTCCGCTCACTACGTAATAATCATTTTTAACGTAATCGCCTTCCTGAATAACGATTTGATGCTTCTTAAATCTTTTAACCGTAAAATGCGATAATGCAAATTCAAATTCCGCATCGGTCAGTGACACAATTTCTTCTATATTGGCTCTTAACAAGCTGCTCATGTATAATATATGTTTATGTAGATGCTTTATACGAATCACCCCACTGCTCAATCTGTTTTAAAAGCGGTATAATACTAGCCCCCGTTTCCGTAAGCACATATACCGACCTGTTAGGCATGTCTGCCAGTGGTTTCTTTGCTATCAGTTTACTTTCTTCCAGTTCCTGCAACTGCTTCACCAGCATTCTTTCTGTAGCGCCGATTATTTTCTTTTTAAGATCGGTATATGTTAGTCCGTCTTTTTGCAAATGCCACAGAATAGTTGGCTTCCACCGGCCACTCAATAATGAAATCGTCAGCGCCATGCTACAGGTTTCCAATATCTGTTGCTCATTCACAAAATTCGTTGATGTTTTCTTCCTCATACGGTTACTTACAAATTTTACAGTAGGCCATTCTATCTGTTACCAGTAATACTTTTGTTCTTCTAAACAGCAAATCTATGAGAATAATTATTATCGGTGGAAATGGAACAATTGGAAAAACAATCGCCGGCGCTTTACAAAATGAACACGAAATTATAGCCGCAGGCCGTAATGCAGGTGATTACAGCATTGATTTAAACAGCAGGGCATCTATCGCCGCATTTTATGAAAAAATTCAACACTTCGATGCATTGGTTTGTTCGGCCGGACCTGCACACCTGGCGCCCATTCAGGAATTAAAAGAAGAACATGTGAGAATTGGGTTAGAAGGCAAACTGCTCGGGCAAATCAACCTCGTGCTCATGGGCCAGCAATATATCAACAAAGGCGGTTCTTTTACCCTTACCTCAGGTATTTTGGCAGAAGAACCCATCCGGCAGGGTGTGGCCGCTACTACGGTCGACGGAGCGATCAACGCTTTTGTAAAAGCCGCTGCTGCCGAACTCACCAATGACGTAAGAATAAATGTAGTGGCGCCCGGTGTTATAGAAGCTTCTCCGCATCTGCATAAATTTTTTCCCGGTCATATTCCCGTATCTATGAACGCAGTATGCGCCGCTTATCTGAAAAGTATACTGGGCGTGGCAAACGGACAGGTGATAAGAGCGTATTGAGTTACCGTAAAAATAATATCTTTACAGCGTGTCAAAAATCGTTCTGATGCGTTGCTGCCAACAAAAAACCAGAGTTGCTATATTCTGTATCCTGCTTGTTATTTGTTCTTTTAACAATTCTTTTGCCGGCGATATACCCGTACGATATCTGGGAATAGAACAGGGCCTGTCTAACAATGCCGTCATGAGCATCAGCCAGGACCATAATGGCTTTTTGTGGATCGGCACATACGACGGACTCAACCGCTACGACGGCTATAGCTTTAAGATCTTTCATAACGTTATCGGTGACAGTACTTCTCTGGCCGTCAATAATGTGTATTCAATAGAAGAAGACAGTAGTCATTTTATCTGGGTGGGCGGGCAAAAAGGTTTGAGCGTCTATAATCCCGCCCACTCAGGCTTCTTTTCTGTAAAATACACCTCGCTGCAAGGCGCTACCGAATACGTGCAGGATAACGTACATCTTATCAGGGCCATCAACCCAACCTGCATACTTGTAGGCACCCAACACAACGGATTGCTCGCTTTCGAAAGCAGCACCAGAACAGGTATACAGATTCCTTTAAACAACAGAGATGGTGCTTACGATGTAACAGCCATTGAATACAGCGATAAAAACATCTGGGTATTTGTTCAACATGAAGGCTTATACCGCTATGACGAACGACTGAAGAAACTGATATTGGTAAACAACAGCATCCAGCAGGCCAATTGTATGAAGCCCGATAAAAAGGGGCGTCTCTGGCTGGCGAACGACAATGGCCTGTACCGCTATGATCGCTTCGCAAACAGTTTCTCTCCAAACTGTATGCCTTCCCCCATGAAGGTAGTAACCCTTTGCGCCGATAAGCAAAACGTATTATGGATAGGCTCAGATGGAGCAGGCGTTTGGTTGCTGGCTGATAATGCCGGTACTGCAACACCTCTGTTGAAGCAAAACGGAAAATCAGTCGTAAACAGCAACTCCGTCTATGTTATTTTTGAAGATGTAGAAGGCCGTAAATGGATAGGCACCCTGCGCGGCGGCATCAATATCATTGAACCCGGCACTGCTCCGTTTGGAACGGTCACTTATAACAGCGGTGGCGAAAATAACCTCGTCGACAATTTTATACTTTCTTTTTGTGAAGATGAAAAACACAATGTATGGGTAGGCACCGATGGCGCGGGCCTGCGCTATTGGGACCGTCGCAATAATTCCTTCACGCTGTTCAAACGCGATGTAGCGAACTCAAATTCCATAAGCAGCAATTTTATCACCAGCATCACACGC